>JAESFO010000139.1_pt1 | contig 195802 bp, 176 predicted proteins | sample 9269421 | NCBI WGS metagenome assembly JAESFO01 (sample SAMN14502839, study PRJNA617101) | algae metagenome | isolation source: Nostoc desertorum CM1-VF14 and co-occurring heterotrophs from rocky... | place: USA: Clark Mountains, San Bernardino, California | collected 2000-06-05 | reverse complement strand
CTTGATAATGGCTATTTTGTACTTACTTTGTTTACCATCATACATTTCAATTGATGATGTATCAAAAAATGTCTTATATCAAGCGATGTGAATTGATTTTTTATTGTTTGTGAGAAATTTGCGTTTACCCATTGTCCGCAAAAACGCTACGATGATACGTCAATAATTGTTGGGGAGATGATTAAGTGGGGCTATGACAGCGATCGCGGCAAAGAAGCCCTGCAACGCATGAATGCACTTCACGGACGCTTCAAGATTGACAACGGTGATTTCCTGTATGTGCTTTCAACTTTCATTTTCGAGCCTATCCGTTGGAATGCACGGTTTGGTTGGCGGCTGATGTGCAAACAAGAAAAATTAGCGTCTTTTTACTTCTGGCGAGAAATAGGTAAGCAAATGCAGATTCAGAATATCCCTGAAACCTATGAAGAATTGGATCGCTATAACCTTGACTACGAACGCCAAAAATTTTGCTATTCAGATGCAAATCGTCGAGTTGGGGAAGCTACACGCGATTTATTTTTGAGTTGGTTTCCTTCGTGGATGCGTTCTTCCATCAAACCAGGTATCTACGCTTTACTCGATGACACAATGCTCGATGCCTTTGGTTTTCCCTATCCTTCGCCATTGCTGCGATCGGCTATGGTAAGTCTACTAAGAATCCGAGCCAAATTAATCCGGTTATTCCCACCTCGGAATCAGCCTAATTTTTATATTGACTCTCCTATCCCCAGCTATCCCACTGGCTATGAAATTGCAAATGTGGGGCCATCGGAAAATTTTAAGCAGCAAAGCTTTGACAAACTTGTTTAAGCTATTGGTTTCATACCTTCATCCAAAAATCTAGGCTTCTGGTTCGATACCTAAAGAGCGCAATTGAGCAGTCAAGCGATCGGCTCTTTCTTCACCAGTCAATAACAAATTACCTTGCAAATCCCACCACCGTAGCCAAGGTAATTCCATATTGTAATATTGTCCCTGCCAAATCCCTAGCTCAACTCCTAAAGGATGTATAGCATAATGTCCGCGTTCATTTGCTGTTAATAATTGATATTGTCCACCAATTAATTCATAAACTTCTACGCTAGCTTTATTCACTTCATAAATGCCGTAGAAGGGAGGACGAATCACCTGCTCATAAATCCAAAATTTCCCCTTCCACGGAGTTTTGTCTCGCTCCTCACTACCATCACCAGAAACAAATTCTAAGGCAATTAAAGGGGCAATAAATTCTCGCCATAATACATAAGACCTGCGCGTTTGCCCATCCAGAGTAGGCGGTACATTCCCTACATAAAACCAGTCTGGTGCTTCTGCGCCTTTTTCTGAGGGATCAGTTATCCGCCAATAGATACCGCTATCTTGACCAATACAGTATTGCCCATCGGGATGACGTTTTTGCAATATCGGTTTAATAGAGTCGGTTAGGAGAATGCTTTGGGGATGTTCCTGAAAATTTTTCACGAAAGTACCGTCAGACTCAGGAAGCTGCGTATGGTCTGGAAATGGAGTGAGTACGGTGAATGGATCGGTTGCAGAGGTCATAAGACTACCTTTGCAGGAGTTAAGGGTTGTTTTTTAGTTTAGCAGTGGAAGAGGAGATGGAGCGATCGCTTACTACTCGCCGACTAATGCCAGTGCTTGTTTGTTTGTGAAAGTGCTGCAACAGTCGGGTATTCTACGCCTCTTTGCTGAATTTCAGTAGCTACTGTTGATGGAACTAAAACCTCTTCACCCAACAACTGCAACAAATCCAGCAAACTACTTCTAGACAAAAATATGAAAGGTTAAGCATTAATTACAGGTGGTTCAGCCACGTTCTAATTCCCGTTGTAAGTCATCAAAATCAACAATAAAAGCATCGATTTGTTCACGGGATAGAGCCAGGAGAAAATCTGTTCTATCTAAATCGGCGATATTAGCTGCTTTCTCTTGGGAAATTTCACCACGTCCATACCAGTGGATAGCCGCAGCCAAACGCAATTCACGGACAAACTCATTAGGTGACAGGCGCAGAGCAGAGAATATTCCTTCGGGTAGCTCTAAGGTGACAGTAGTCATAAAATTTATGCGGGGTGAAAGCCTATTCTAGAATTCACTTTAGCAATTTTAGGGTGTGGGAGAAAAAAGGGTAGGCATAGCCCGTCGTAGACATCGCTCTCTTTCTCAAAACTAACTTAGCTTGTCAAGATTTACTTGTGTGAAGATTAATACAAATATATTGGGAGTTGCAAAGATGGCTTGGGTAGCAGGTGATCAATTGCAAGGTGGCAAATATACTATTGAAAAGAAATTGGGAAGGGGACGGTTTGGTATTACTTATTTGGTAAAAAATAAAAAAGGCGATCGCTAAGTCATTAAAACCTTAAATGATGATTTACTAAATTCCCTTAACCAGTCGGAGCGCGGACGGCTAAAGACAATGTTTTTGTGAGAAGCCTTAAAGCTTCAGACGTGTAAACATAAGTATATTGTGGAGGTTGTAGACTCCTTTGAGGAAGCAGACCGTTTGTGTTTGGTAATGGAGTATGTAGCTGTTAAGCGATCGCCCGAATTCAATAAACGATCGCCCAAATTCAATATCGCGCTTCTTGCTTGATTGCAGTATCGAACTCTTATTTAATTTTTGCGAAGCTCGGTGCGTCTTTATCTCGTTTCGCTCATGAAGATTTCCTGCGATCGCCCTGACTCCTCATGCTCAACCTATGTAAAAATATTTAGAAAAGTATTTCAAGAGTATAATTTTACACTGTACTGTAGGAATATAAGAAAGGCGATCGCAGACTTTTGCGCGAGGGCGATTGCCTTCTTTAGACTTAAACCTCTGGTTCAATACCGAGCGATCGCAATTGAGCAGCCAAGCGCTCGGCTCTTTGTCTTTCCTGTTCAGCCCGTTGGGATTCTTGTTCAGCTCTTTCATCACCAGTCAACAACAAATTACCCTGCAAATCCCACCAGCGCAGCCAAGGTAATTCTGCATTTTGATAAACTCCTTGCCATAAACCTAACTCAACTCCCAAGCGCGTAATCGGATAATGTCCGCGTTCATTTGCTGCTAACAACTGATATTGTCCACCAATTAATTTATAAACTTCTAGACTGGCTTTATTCACTTCATAAATGCCATAATAAGCCAGATGAATTACTTGCTCATAAATCCAGAATTTCCCCTTCCAAGGGGTTTTATCTCGTTCTTCACTACCATCCCCAGAAACAAATTCTAAGGCAATCAAGGGTGCAATAAATTCTCGCCACAGTACATAAGACCTCCGCGTTTGTCCATCGAGCAAAGGCGGTACATTTCCTACATAAAACCAATCTGGTGCTTCTGCGCCTCGTTCTGGCGGGTCTGTCAAACGCCAGTAAATACCTAAGTCCTGACCTATACAATATTCACCTTCAGGATGTAATTGTTTAAGGACAGGTGTAATCGAGTCAGTGAGTAAGATGCTTTGGGGATGCTCTTGCCAATTCTTGCCTCCGGCACGCTCCGCGAACACAAAGGTTCCATCTGACTCTGGTAGCTGCGTATGGTCGGGGAAAGGAGTGAGGGCGGTGGATGGGTCAGTTGCAGAGGTCATAGGTCTAGCCTCGCGCTGGGGTGAAGTTTATTTTTTAGTTTAGCTTGCGTAGTTAACCAAGTTTTGCTCGTAGCTTGGTCTGTATAAGATAAAGATCATAATCCTTCGGAGTAATTAGAAATTGGAGCAAAGCGACTAGACAAGCCTCACTCCCGACTAATCTCAAAGTACACGCAGTAAGCTAGGAATGCTTTCGATCGCTGACAAATCCTGAATTTCTGCCAAAGCTTGCCTAAAATTGCCTTCCCGTACATCATGGGTAACAACCACAATCTCTGCGAGTTCCCCTTGAAAGCCAGTTTGGACAATTGACTCTAAGCTAACGCCATAGTTACCAAAGCAAGTCCCCAATTTTCCGATAACTCCAGGTTGGTCATTGGTGAGGAAACGGGCGTAAAACCGAGTTATCAATTCTGCCATCGGCGCAATTTGGCAGTATTCTTGATGTCCACAAGTTAATAAGGGATTTGCAACTGCTGTATTGGTTTTCAGGACAGCAACTAGATTTAAAATATCTGATGTCACAGCACTAGCAGTTGCACCAGCACCAGCACCGGGGCCGAAAAACATTACTTGCCCGATGGGTTCTCCTTCGACAAGAATGGCATTGTAAACGCCGTTGATGCTAGCCAAAGGATGGGCTTGGGGCACTAATGTGGGATGAACTCTCACAGAGAGAGGAGATGAGGGAGTATCACGTTTAGCGATCGCTAACAATTTAATCACAAATCCCAATTTCTCGGCGTAGGCAATATCTGTCTTGCTGACTTGCCGAATGCCCTCAGTATAAACATCTTGTAGATTGATGCGTCCACCAAAGCCTAATGATGCCAGGATAGCAATTTTATCGGCTGCGTCTAAGCCATCGACATCGGCTGTAGGGTCAGCCTCAGCATAACCCAAGCGCTGGGCATCAGCTAAAACATCATTGAAGTTGCTGCCTTCTGTTTGCATCCGTGTCAGGATGTAGTTAGTTGTACCGTTCACGATACCAGTTACAGTATGAATACGGTTAACACTTAAAGACTGCTTCAGGGGTTGAATCACCGGAATACCACCACCCACAGCAGCTTCTAGCATGACGTATACGCCAGCTTGATTGGCAGTTGTGAAAATTTCCGCCCCAAAGCGGGCGATCGCTGCTTTATTTGCAGTGACTACATGCTTACCATTACTTAAGGCTTTGAGGATGAGCGATCGCGCCGGCTCCAGCCCACCCATCACCTCAACAACTATATCTACCGCCGGATCGTTGACAATTGATTCTAAATCTGTAGCTAAAACTTCCGTAGACAATTCTACTGCACGAGGCTTATCTAGCGATCGCACTCCCACCCGATAGATTTCTATCTCTTGTAACAATGGGTGACGCCCAGCGCTATCTTGCAACAACTGCACTGTTCCCGTTCCCACGGTGCCTAATCCCAGTATTCCTAGTTTCACACCCATTTTGCACCCAATTTCACCAATAACAATTGTAGGTAGAGCGTTTGCCCTACCTACTGATTATCCTGCTTCCTTTGCCATTTGTCCTTTGTCCTTTGCTAATGACTAATGACTAATGACTAATGACTAAATTTAGTAAGTTTCTACGTGCCAGCGACCGCCTTTCTTGAGTTGCTTCTGATAATCACTCCAGGTTACACCTTCCTTAGCAGCAGCAGCAGTTAAGGCTGCATCGATGCCTTCTTCCATACCGCGTAAACCGCAGATGTAGGTGTGGGTTTTTTCATTTTTAATCAACTGCCACAATTCATCTGCATGTTCTGCTACGCGGTCTTGAATATACATTCTACCGCCTTGGGGATTTTTCTGTTCGCGGCTGATTGCAGCAGTGAGGCGGAAGTTATCAGGATATTTTTGTTGAATTTCTTCCAGTTCTTCCTTATATAAGAGGTTTGGAGTTGTTGGTACACCAAATATTAGCCAAGAGAATCCTTTAAATTGGTATTCTGGGTTAGCTGCTCTTTCCGCATCTTTAAACTGCCGCCACAAGTAAGCCCGCATCGGCGCAATACCTGTTCCGGTTGCCATCATAATGACATTAGCTTCAGGGTCATTGGGTAACAACATTTCCTTACCCACAGGTCCTGTAATTTTTACCTCTTCCCCTGGCTTGAGGAAACACAGGTGCGTAGAGCAAACACCGTAGACTGTTTCGCTAGTTTCTGGGTGCTTGTACTCCAACTGGCGGACACACAGTGATACTGTTTTATCATCTACATCATCGCCATGACGAGTTGAGGCGATGGAATATAGTCTGAGTTTTTCGGGCTTGCCGTTCTTGTCTACTCCTGGTGGAATAATCCCAATACTTTGACCTTCTATATACTTCAAATTGCTGCCAGATAGGTCAAACTTAAGGTGTTGAACAATACCAATACCGCCTTCTTTGACTAGCGATTCATTAGATATTACCTTGCCAATAAACGGAGCATTGGGGCGGTAAGTGTTAACAGGAACGTCACCGTGGTCCTTTTTGGCTTTCGCTTGAGTCATGGTGTTGCCTTTCTTGTCCTTGTTCTCTTCAGCACTATGAGCATTTACAGGTGTGGCTTTACCATTCCCTTCACTGTTAGCAGTTTCCCCAGATGTAGCTAACTCGCTGACTTCGCTTGTAGCATTCCCAAATGAGGCTTTACCATTAACTGGTTCTAAAGCAGTTACAGGCTGGATGCTAACAATTGTGCCGCCTAGACGAGTGATACGTCGCATTTCTTGATTCATGCGGTTGTAAGGCACTTTGATGAACACACTGCCACTTTTACGAATTGGGTAGTTAGTTTGATCAGTTTCTTCGCTCTGACGCAAACCCACCACTTCATAGAGGAAGATGCGGCTACCTAATTCTGTGTTGGCAGCACCCTCAACAGCACCTTGATTGTACATTCGTTCTACCACTCCGATAATTTACTTAACCGTTTTTCAAAAAAAACTATTCCCATCCCATGCCAGCTTTAGTTTACCGGATTTTCGTTTCACAAAACTGGCCCTCAAGGAAAAACGGCATCATTAAATTAATGCCTTGCTAAGTACACTCACCAAAGACATGCAGGCATAGCAAAAAACACACCTGTTCACCTTCTAAGGTAAAGGATAAGTCTTGTGGAGAATGTTAATAAAGAGTCAATTTAATCTTTTTTTCGTTAACTACCAACCCCATTAGGGAGATAGCTTTTACCTTACTAGCCAATGAGCAACTTAAAAGGGCAGATATTATAGGAAGCCTGCTTCGATTAGTCGAGCCTACTGCTGAGTTGACTTCTAAAAATTGCGGTTATGCTTACTTACTCCAAGGGTTTAAATTGGAAAATGCCAATCCCAGAAGGTGTTCTTCCGATTGGTTTTACTTTTCCAAATCTAATACTCTCTCGGAATCTTGTTAGCTATATTCATGACCTGTCTAAAGATAATTACATCATTAGGACAACTCCAGCTACAAACATAACAACATAGAGAACCGTAATTGAAGCAACTATAATTAGTTTCACTTGATGTGAAAAATCTGTCAACCCGTATCAGTACTTTGTCATAACGTCAACGCTTCTATATGAGCATACCCATAAATTTATAGCCAATATTTTGACTAATGCAAGTTGTTTGCTCATTCGTTAGATAGATTTTTGCTTTGAATATCTTAAGTATTGTCAACCAGGAATTACAATTTAGTAACATTAAAAAATTCACGGCAATAATAAATTATACCTTATAGTCTTGATTATATAGAGTCACAAGTAGCAGACTGATAATGGTGAAACGCTGATGGGCGGTGCTGATCCCCATTTTTAAATTAACAACTAAATCAACAAAAAAACGATTCATGAACTACGCTAATTCTTCTTGACAGCAATCTTGTATGGGATACCCCCTTCTGTTAAAATCAAATATACCACTAGGATTAAATACTTACCGGCACCAAAATTCAGGCTAGTCCGACGAGTAGCAACTCATAAGAGAAGACAGGAGGTAGAGGGCAGAAGGCAGGAGGAAAGAAGTATGAATGAAAATTTTATTCTGGGTCAAAAGCCCAGTTTAAAAATAAGAACTGTATTGAGCAAAAAGTGGCGCTAGATAAAAGGTGTCTACAGCTTAATTCCTACGCTTTTCAACGTGGGTTACTCCTACCCTTCGGGTTCGCCACTTGCTTTATGCCGGGGAACCCGTCCACCGCAGTGGCTCACCTCCTGCCTCCTGCCGTTCGGGTTCGTCACTTGCTTTATGCCGGGGAACCCGTCCACCGCAGTGGCTCACCTCCTGCCTCCTTTGTTGTCTACCCGCTTGGTGTCTTATAGATGTGCTAGGTAGCAAGAACGCAGGATAAACCAAAGTGGTAAACTCCTGGCTTCAGAATCTGCTGTGTGAAAAAATATTGACACAATTTTAGTATTTTAGAGGAGATTTATGACAAGTAAGCCGGAACGCGTGGTACTGATTGGAGTAGCCGGAGACTCTGGGTGCGGTAAATCTACGTTTTTGCGTCGTTTGATAGATTTGTTTGGTGAAGATTTAATGACAGTCATTTGTTTGGATGACTATCACTCCTTGGATCGCAAACAGCGTAAAGAAACTGGGATAACGGCATTAGACCCTAGAGCAAACAATTTTGACCTGATGTATGAGCAAATTAAAGCGCTCAAAAGTGGTCAAGCGATTGATAAGCCGATTTATAACCACGAAACTGGCTTGATTGATCCGCCAGAGCGGATAGAGCCGAATCACATTATAGTTGTTGAAGGGCTGCATCCTTTATATGATGAGCGCGTGCGATCGCTAATTGACTTTAGTGTTTATTTTGACATTAGTGATGAAGTCAAAATTGCCTGGAAAATTCAGCGAGATATGGCTGAACGCGGTCATCGCTACGAAGATGTCTTAGCACAAATTAATTCCCGCAAACCCGACTTTGAAAAGTTTATCGAACCACAAAGAGAATTTGCCGATGTAGTTCTCCAAGTATTACCTACTAACTTAATCAAAAACGATACAGAGCGTAGAGTCTTAAGAGTACGCATGCTCCAAAGGGAAGGTAAGGAAGGCTTTGATCCAACCTACCTGTTTGATGAAGGGTCAACAATTAATTGGACTCCCTGTGGACGCAAGCTGACCTGTTCTTATCCTGGTATGCAACTATACTACGGTTCAGATGTTTACTATGGCCGCTATGTCTCAGTACTAGAGGTGGATGGTCAATTCGACAATTTGGAAGAAGTAATTTACATCGAAACCCATCTCAGCAATACATCCACTAAATATCAGGGTGAATTGACTCACTTGTTACTCCAACACCGCGAGTATCCAGGTTCCAATAATGGTACTGGTTTCTTCCAAGTGCTTACAGGTTTGAAAATGCGTGCTGCTTATGAACGGTTGACAACTACGGAAGCAAAGTTAGCAGTTCAAGTTTAAAGCAGCAGTGTTTGTGTCAAAGTTTGTGGGGGCACTTCTGGGTGCCTCCTTTTTTTTGTGTTATTAAATACATTTGTCCCATAAAATAATTAGCATAAATTTATCTTCTTTACAGATACTTACCTTATGGCTAGTGGTTTTTATTAATATCAAGAAGATACTAACTACTGAAGTATAAATATTGTTATGATTTCATAAATTAACGTGAGTTCGACGGCTTATGTGGTGTTCGCCTAAGGAGCTTAATCAAAAAACCTCTTAAAGATTTTACTACCTAAAACCGTCCTTCTTCGAGCCCTAGAGGCACAAACTTGAACTAAAGCTCAAGTTAGGGAGAGGTTCATTGAACTCACGTTAAATAAAGTAGTTGAACTAAATACTACATTTAATCAGCTAAAAAACTCAAGTCAGGAGGAATTTCCTTTGTCTCGTCGATATTTATTTACCTCCGAGTCAGTCACCGAAGGTCATCCAGATAAAATCTGCGATCAGATTTCTGATACTATTCTAGATGCCCTACTGACACAAGACCCCAGCAGCCGTGTCGCTGCTGAAGTAGTAGTTAATACTGGTTTGGTGCTAATCACTGGTGAAATAACCACCAAAGCCAATGTGAATTTCGTCAATCTCGCCCGCCAAAAAATTGCCGAAATTGGCTATACCAATGCCGACAATGGCTTTTCTGCTAACAGCACCAGCGTTCTGCTGGCTTTAGACGAACAATCACCCGATATTGCCCAAGGCGTTAACACCGCTCAAGAAACCCGCCAGCAAGATAGTGATGAGCTATTCGACAAAATTGGTGCAGGCGATCAAGGTATAATGTTTGGTTTTGCCAGCAACGAAACACCAGAACTGATGCCCTTACCCATCAGTCTCGCCCACCGCATTGCTCGCCGATTAGCAGCAGTTCGCAAAACAGGTGAATTGTCATACCTGCGTCCTGACGGTAAAACCCAAGTAACTGTGGTCTATGAAGATGGACGCCCAGTAGGTATTGATACGATTCTAATTTCCACCCAGCATACAGCTAGTATTGGGGAAATCACAGATGAGGCGGCTGTACAAGCCAAAATTAAACAAGACCTTTGGTCAGCAGTGGTCGAACCTGTTTTTGGCGACATTGAAGTTAAGCCTAATAAAGAGACACGTTTTCTAGTCAACCCCACTGGCAAATTTGTCGTTGGTGGTCCTCAAGGAGACTCTGGTCTGACAGGACGGAAAATAATTGTTGATACCTACGGTGGTTATTCACGGCATGGTGGCGGCGCTTTTTCTGGCAAAGACCCCACAAAGGTAGACCGTTCTGCTGCCTATGCGGCTCGTTATGTGGCGAAAAACATTGTCGCTGCCGGTTTAGCAGAAAAAGTTGAAATCCAGTTATCTTATGCTATTGGCGTAGCGCGACCAACAAGCATTCTGGTAGATACCTTTGGCACTGGCAAAGTCGATGAAGAAACCTTACTGGAATTAATCAACAAGCACTTTGAACTGCGTCCAGCAGGGATTATCCATACCTTCAATTTACGCAACTTACCAAGTGAACGAGGCGGACGTTTTTATCAGGACGTCGCGGCTTATGGTCATTTTGGGCGGCCTGATTTAGAGTTACCTTGGGAACAGACCGATAAAGCTGAATTGTTGAAGCAAGCGGTTAACGAGTCACTTTCGGCAGTAGTTGCTCAGGCGCTAACTTAGACTTATACGCTACTACAAAAACTTAGTTTATATCTTTGAGGGTATAGGCAATTTATGAAGTTGCCTATACCCTCATTTATCTTTCAACTGTCGCACGAAAGCCGAAATTAATCATGTTACGGTTTTATAGCGGTTATCGCTTGGGTGCAGTAGATTTTTGACCTCACTTCCATTCTTCTCTGCTTTTAGGAGAGAGGCTTTGAATCTTACTCCCCAAAGCTAGTAGGGAAGGGAGTTAGGGTCAGTACCGCACTCAACTGAGAACCGTTATAAGCCAGTATCTGGGATACCAACTGGTCTTTGTTCATTTCCCTCTCGTTTATAAACGAAGACAGCAGGAAGCGCTAGCACTGATTAAAATGCGAACAATTGCAGAAATTAACGAGAAAATCAGCCGCCAACGTGCGGTAGTGTTGACAGTTGAAGAATTAAAAGCACGAGTTGTAGAAATCGGTGTTACTAAAGCTGCTAAAGAAGTTGATGTAATTACCACTGGCACGTTTGAACCGATGGAATCAAGTGGTGCAATTATCAATCTTGGACACACTGACCCCCCAATAAAAATTCGTCGCTGCTGGTTAGATGGCGTGCCAGCATACTCTGGTTTTGGGGCAGTAGATTTATATTTGGGTGCGAGTTCTGCCGTAGAGACGACGGACGGGGAAGAAGTCAGAGAACGTGGCGGCGGTCATGTAATTGAAGATTTGATCGCTGGTAAACCCATACACGTAAAAGCGCAAGGACAAGTAACAGATTGTTATCCCAGAGCAACTTTTGAAACTACAATTACCAATGAAACGATTAATCAGTTTTATTTATTCAATCCGCGCAATCTTTATCAAAATTTTATTGTTGGTGTAAATGGTGGCGATCGCCCCCTCTTCACATATCTCGGCCCTTTACAACCGCGTTTAGGGAATGCAGTTTACTCTAACCCCGGTGCTATTTCTCCCTTGCTCAACGATCCTGATTTACAACTCGTTGGTATAGGGACTCGAATTTTTTTAGGCGGCGGTATTGGCTATGTCGCTTGGGAAGGCACTCAGCACTTCCCCTTACAAAAGCGTTTAGCTAATCGTACACCGATTGGGCCTTCCGCCACTTTAGCTTTAATCGGTGATGCCAAGCAAATGGATGCTCATTGGGTGCGGGGTTGTTACTTTAAAAGCTATGGTCCCTCATTAATGTTAGGCGTTGGTGTACCACTACCTGTATTAAATGAACAAGTAGTTGAACACTGTGCTGTGCAGGATAAAGACTTAGTAGCCCCAATAGTGGATTTTTCCATTCCCCGGCGCGTCCGTCCCACCTTTGGTTTGGTGAGTTACGCCCAACTCAAATCTGGGCGGATCACTATCGAGGGCAAAGCTATACGCTCTGCCCCCTTAGCGAGTTTGTTTTTTTCTAGGCAAGTCGCCCTAGAGTTGAAAAAGTGGATCGAAGCAGGAACGTTTACCCTCACAGAGCCAGTTTCCCCAATTCCGATGGAGCGATCTTTTTTACCCCAAGACCGTCGGACGGATTTTTGATATTAGGGTATAAGGAATGAGGATTAGGGACTGGGGAAAAGTTTTTCTAATGCCCAATTCCCCATGCCCCATGCCCCTCCTTTATTCTTGAGTCGGTTTGGGTCGCTTGATAGGTTTAGGAGCGGGCGTTTTTGGTATAGGCTTTGACACTACCGAGGGGTCGCTGCTTACGCCTGTTTTCTTAATAGGACGCGGGGTTTCGCCACTGCGTCTGGGAGGGAATGGTTTTCTACCACCAGCACCGCCACCGCCAGCACGAGGGCCACCTTTGAACGGTGGTTTGCGTTTTTTGGGCAAGTCAGCGATCGCTTCAGCTTTTTCTACTATCAAAACGTCAGCTTCTCGCTTGGCTTGGAAATCCCAGAATTTTCCTACAGCTTTGGTGGTTAGCACACCCCTCAATTTCAACTTGAAATACTTGGGTTTCTCAGTTGGTTTGCGTGCAGCCTGCCTAATTTTGACTACTAAGCTCTTAGCGTCAAAAGACTGGTATACTACCTCACCACGAACAGAAAAACCACCATCTGCTACTTCTGATGAGGGGATCGTTGCAATTGTACTTAATTCAGAGTTTTCCGATAAGCCATCATCGGTTGTCTGTAACTCTTGCAAGTCCAAGTCCGACTCATCCTCATCTGTTGAGTTTTTAGCCAGATTTTCTGGCTCCCAAACTCCGACGATTTGGATGTGCAAGGTATCATTCTCTTGTCTTGTACGTGGATATACTACCCACAAGTGTTCTTTTTCTAAGTCTAGGTGATTCTTGACTAAGCTCATAATCCGGCCTAGGAGGACGGCATTGAGTTCTACACCATCTGTGGTCAGCAGCGTACCTTGAGTAAATTGTTCGCTGCTAGCATGATAGCGACCCCGGACTAAGCCGATCGCTCGGTACTGCATCGGTTCACTGGGAGGCGGAATCGGTTGTTGTCGATTGACCAAGTTCCCATTTGAGTCAGTTTCGCTAGGGTTAACAGGCGAATTTTCAACTTTAGAGGGCTGGGCTGCTACATTAACATTATTAACATTAGCGGCTGCCCCTGTTTTAGTTGGGCCCTGGTTAGAGGCAGAAGAATTAGAGGATTCAGGCAACGGCATCAGGTCGGAATTCATAAAAACTCCTTGCGGCGGAGACACATCCCATTGTGGGATTTTACAAAGGCAGCTGAAAAGAGCATTTGTGCGACTGATGAAAGTATATTTGCTTTTCACAAAGTCACACCAAGTTACTCTATACAATACTAAAGGCGCTAAATTGAGTGTATAAACACTAAACGTGTAATTTAGCGCCTTTACACTAGTTTGGGAAGCATATCATAGCTCCAATTCTGATGGCTCCTCCTAAAGTCATCACTTACTTTAGCAGTGTAAATAGTTAATTGTTATAAAATTCACAGGCAATTGGCGGTATTCCGCAAAGTTTTGGAAATTTTTAACTTTACGATTTGTGTAAATGATAATGTCATTAAAGTTCAGGAGAAAGACAAAACTGTGTCTCAACCGCGCAATCGTTGGATAGTTCAAGTCATCTTGGCAGTGGCAATTCTTGCTTTTGTGGGTGTTTCGGTGATTCCCATAATTGGAGCATTTAATAATACGCCACCCTCAAACCAGAATACCGCTAGCACTAGAGGCACTTTGCCCTCCTCTGACCAAAAATCAAAACTGGAAGACGAAGTACGGGGTTATGAACTGGTATTGCAAAGGGAACCGGAAAACCAAACTGCACTCAAAGGCTTATTGCAGGCACGGCTACAACTATTGAGTCAAAAAGAAAAAGCTGAGGTTAAACCAGCTGATATCCAAGTTGTTATTGAACCTTTAGAAAAGCTAGCCAAGCTGAATCCTGAACAGTCAGAATATTCAGTGCTATTGGCTCAAGCCAAACAACAAATAGGCGATCGCGAAGGAGCCGCTCAAGCATATCGCTCGATTTTGTCCACTAAACCAGGTGATTTGAAGGCTTTACAAGGAATGGTGTCTCTGTTGATAAGTCAGCAACGCCCGGAAGCAGCCATTGGCTTGCTGCAAGAAACCATCTCTAACGCCGCTCAAGTAAATACAATTCAGCCTGGAAGTGTAGATACAGTAGCCGTGCAGGTATTGTTAGGTTCTGTTCATGCTTCCCAGAAACGCTATGCTCAAGCTAGCTCTGTATATGACCAGGCAATTAAAAAAGATCCCAAGGATTTTCGCCCTGTTGTGGCCAAAGCGATGCTCCTGAAACAACAGGGCAAAGACGCAGATGCAAAGCTTTTGTTTGATAGTGCCGCAGCTTTAGCACCTGCTCAGTACAAAGATGAAATTAAGAACGCAGCAACGCCTTCCCCCATCCCTAATCCGGCTGCATCTCCCGCGCCTGCATTAGAAAGTACTCCCAAGTAGGGGCATTGGGCAAGAGGACAAGGGAGAATTGGGGACAAGCGGAAAGACTTGTTTCAAGTTCTCACCCCTTGTCCCCTTGTCTCCCCTGCTCCCTGCTCCCCATGCTCCCTCTGCTTATCCCCTCACGCTCCTTCAATGGCAGCAAGGATACCAAAGACCAAAAACAGGCATCCACCAATTAGGGTGAGTTGACGCTCAGAAATTCGGCCGGCAATCATTTTACCGCCGATAACTGCGATCGCAGCACAAATGGCATGTCCTAAAATTGCACCTATTGTCACTCCAATTGGATTATTACCTGCTGCCAGGGCAATGGTGGCAATTTGGGTGCGATCGCCCCACTCTGCCATAAATGTCAACACAAAGGCTTCTATGATAATTGCCAAGGAAGTCTTTTGCTTTGGTAACTCCAAATCTGCTTTTTTTACCGCAGCTTCAGCCTCTTGTACAACTTCTGTATCACAAGCAGCACCAGACATTTTACTAGCGTCATATAACAGCTTGATACCAAAGGCAAGAAACAAAACTATTTCAGCATAATGAATATAAACTTTTGGTAAAAAAGATACCGCTTGTCCAAATAGCACCGAAAGGATTGTCATCGCGGCTAAAGCAGCTGTAACACCTATAAATACCAGCCGCCGCGAGTGGTGCATTGCCAAAATTACAGCAATAAAAAATGTTTTATCGCCTAGTTCTGAAACTGTTATTAATAATAAACCTGCGGTAAAAGCTGTTAACACTCTCTCAAGCTCCTGAAGAATCATTTACCGATGTGAAGCTTGATGAGAACCAAAAGACCTCACCAAGTTTACACTTTTCGGTGTGAACTTAGTGAAGGTCTCGCTTTCAAATATTCATTACTTGCCATCTGAACCAGGCTCATCGCCAGTATGTTGATTCAGATGTACTGGCTTTCATTCTGTTGGCCAGCAGCTACTCCCCTTCAATGCAACGTTAATTATACATCTTTTTCAGGTAGAAATCAAGAGTAGGAAATGGAGAGGTATAACTGTACAGAAAAGGAAGTGACACATACCGCCCGATTCTACTGCTGACTGAGGAAAAAACTCATCATTTGTGGCTTATGGTAGCTGATATGGACAGATCAAAGGAAATATATTGCGATTGTAGTATGAAAGAATGCTTAGGTGTAGTTTGTTGTAGACACTCAATTCACGCTACAACCGCGTAACCTAGTAGCTGTGTAGGGTAAGGCCAAACCCCGTTTCATCAAGCAATTCCAACCAACTTTGCGCTTAGTTCCCACATGCGATCGCCTTTTTCGTCATCGCGGGCTTGAGGAGAGACTTTTTGCACAAAGGACTTACCATCTTTCTTTTGGCGATTTCCCCAGCTCCAATAAGCACCAGATTGACTGTACTCAGGATCGGCAACTACCGCAGCAACCCGTTCTCCCGCCAACTCCTGAGACACATATCCCCCAGTAATGTACTTCTGGAATAAAGGGAAGATTTTCTGAAATAAAGGATAGTGGTTTCTGAATAGCGGCGTTTCTGCAACACATCCCGGATAGAGAGAGCTGAAGGCGATACCGGTTGACTCATGATAGCGTCGATGCAGCTCCCTCATGGTCAGCACGTTGCAAACTTTGCTGTCCTTGTAAGCTTTGACGGGTTCAAACTTCTTGCCATCAATCATCGAGATTGGCTCTTTAAATCCTTCTGCAAAGCCTTGTAAATCGCCCAAGTCTGGACGCGGCGGAATCTTCCCACCCAGTTCATCTGGATTGTGAGTGACAGTTCCTAAAATTACGAGCCTTGGCTCTGAAGATGACTTCTTCAGATCCTCAAGCATTAGGTTGCACAAAAGGAAATGTCCGAGGTGATTTGTGGTGACAGTTAACTCGTAACCTTCTGGACTGCGTAAAGGCTCCTTTATTAAGGGCATATAAATTGCGGCGTTGCACACCAAAGCATCTAGAGAGTTGCCGCTTGCTCGAAAGTTATTCACAAATTGTCGAACGCTTTCTAAAGAGCCAAGATCGATATGCATAATGGTGTAACTGCCCTGATGCGGGATTCCCACAGATTGGGCTGCAAGTTGAGCCTTCGCTATATCCCTACAAGCCATCACTACATACCATCCCCTTTCAACAAGAGCCTTGGCGGCGTACAAACCGACTCCTGAAGAAGCACCTGTAATTACAACCGTTGGCTTGTGATGTTGTTCCATTCTGTTGAGCCTCATTGACTGTCTCTAGGATCTCACACCAGTGAGCCATCATTGTCACCAGCTTTTCCAATGCTGGATTAGGCTGAACTAACCCGCATTCCAAGAATACGATAAAGGCAAATCGAAAAATGACTTTTCCTTTTGACGAAACTGCTTATCGAAATCTAGTAGCTGAAGTTACTCCCAAGGTAATTGAGACGGAAGAGGAGTATGAACGTCTGTTGACAGTGGTAGAGCGTCTAACCTTTGCGAAAAATCGCACTCTAGAGCAGCGAGTTTTACATAAATTGCTGGTGAAGCTGATTGAAGTATATGAAACACAGAACTACCCGATGGATTTATCTGTGCCTCATGAGATACTTCAACACATTATGGAAGCAAGTGGAACCCGTCAAGCTGACTTGGTAGACGTTATTGGATCAAGTGGTGTGGTATCTGAGGTTGTTAATGGTAAACGTTCGATTAGCAAGGCACAAGCCAAAATGCTTGGTGATTACTTCAAGGTTTCACCTAGCCTATTTATCTAAGCCTCAATTTAAAATATGGATGATAGGGAATCACTCAGTTCGATTTCCCATCTTGACTTGATGAATTATCACTGCAATCTCATCCTTAAAACCAGCTTGAATATAAAGCATTTTCAACTTTTGGTCGTAGCCTAGCTATCTAGCTTTGCTCCAGGAAAATCAGAAAAAGCTTTATCAAAATATTTTGCTAACTGAATATCTCGATCAGAGATTTGATGATCAATATCCCAACTTGTTAGATAGACTCTAACTGTTCGCCAAACATTCTCCCATCGAGGATGGTGAAGTGCAATATCACACCCAGGCGCAACCTGATTCATGAATTCGATGGCATGGTGAAAAGTTTGGAAATTATACTGGCGAAAAATTTCAACACGCACTTTAGTTGGATTTTCAGGGAGCGGACTAACTACTTTTTTCCACTTTGATAAATTACTACTGAGTGCAATCTGAAGTTTATCGTCACTAATTGGCTCTGGTTTTTCTGGAGGAGGAGTGGGGTAGATTCCCCAAAGATCCTCGCTTTTAAGGGAACGTTCATTCTTTTGATTTTGATCAGTAACTAATCTTAATTGCTCAAGAACAAGCTTAATGTCATGATCCCAATATGCATCTCGAATATCTACTGCCTGCCTTTGAGTTAAAGCACTAATTGATGTAGGCAACTTATTAGGGGGAGGCATTTTGGCACCTCTAACCAACAATGGTAGTAATTTTTTATCTTCACGAAGTGCAAACTCAATCTCCCGACGAACCCAATCATCTTCTTGATCTATACGACGCAACCCAAATTCATCACTAATGCGAATCCATTCAGTGCCTATGACTACGATGACAATTTGAGCCTTTTGCAAAGCCTCCTCTAATTCTTTTGGCCATTGTGTTCCAGGTTCAATAGAAGACGTATCCATAAATACTGTACTTCTTCCCATCTCTCCAAGAATAGTACTGTGCAAACGTCCAGCTTCGGCAGCACTATCTGCTCTTCGGTAACTGACAAAAATTGGTGCATTAAGCATAAGCAATAGAAACTTACTGTTATTGTTGATGGCTCATTAACTTAAAGGTGATTAGCTAATTAGCATTGAACTTGCATAGCATGGTAGGTGTCTTGTCCACAGCATAAAACTTTTATTTCAATAAAATTTCTCAAACTTATGATACCCATTAAATTCAAAATTATTACCATATCGTTATTAAAGACTGACGCAAAGAGAATATCAGCCTTTGCGTCTTTGTACCTTAATAATGGTTACAAGAAATTATGTTTTAATCCCTAATACTCAATAACTAATACTTCCGCTCTTTTGGCTCAAACATAGTAATCGCCACCGGTCGATATTGAATGTCAATTCCTGCTGGTGAATAGTAAGCCATTGTATGTTTCAAAAAGTTAGCATCATCTCGTTCGGAATAATCTTCGCGGAAATGAGCGCCACGACTTTCCTGGCGATTTAAAGCTGATGCCAAAATAGTCTGTCCCACTACCATCAAACTTCGCAATTCTAAAGCTTCCACAAGTTCCGTATTCCAGCAACTACCTTTATCATCTAAATAAATTTGTGGATATTGCTGTTGGATTTCTTCTAGTTTGTGCAACCCCTCACTCATTAATGCCTCAGTGCGGAAAACACCGCAGTACTCAGTCATACAATCTTGGAAGGCTTGACGGACTTGGTTAATTCGGTACTGTCCTGGTTGTTCTAGCAAAGCTTGGATTTGTTGCTGGGCTTCTGTTACATATCGTTGCTCATCCACAGAAGGCAACTTACGTTTTTGCACAAATTGCGCGATCGCAGCCCCAGTTCTCTTGCCATAAACGACACATTCCAGCAGAGAATTACTCCCTAAGCGATTAGCACCATGTACAGAAACACAAGATGTTTCGCCAGCAGCAAAGAAGGCATCAACTAAACCATCACCACTACTGCGGACTTGCCCATCGGTGTTAACTGGGATACCACCCATACAATAGTGAATTGTCGGGCGGACTGGCATAGGTTGAGTTACCGCATCAACGCCTACCAAACGGTGTGCTTCTTCCCAACAGAAGGGAACGCGACTCATAATTTTTTCTTTGCCCATGTGGCGTAGATCCAGATAGACAAAGGGGCCACCAGCACTACCGTTGAGATGAATACCACGACCAGCGCGAATTTCATAAGCGATCGCTCGTGAGGTAATATCACGAGGAGCCAGTTCCATGCGACTGGGTGCATAGTTCGCCATAAAGCGATCGCCTTCACTATTAATCAGATACGCCCCTTCACCCCGCACCGCTTCTGAAATCAACACGCCTACGGGATATAAACCAGTGGGATGAAATTGGACAAATTCCATATCTTCGAGGGGCAAACCTGCGATCGCAGTCATTGCCAAACCATCGCCAGAAGAAGCGTAATCATTAGAGGTGGTGTTATAAACGCGACCATAGCCTCCTGTGGCAAACATCACCGCCTTGGCTCGCACCACCTCTATACGTCCATCCAAAAGATGGAACATCACCACACCCTTGGCCTCATTTTCTTCCAAAATGAGACGCATCACATACCACTCTTCATAAACTTGCACCCCATAACGCCGCAGGTTGTTAACCAATTCATGCAAAATCGCGTGACCGGTCTTATCAGCAGCGTAACAAGTGCGGTTGTGGGAATGTCCGCCAAAAGCCCGTTGGGCAATGCGACCATCAGGTAAGCGAGAGAACAAAACGCCCATGTGTTCCAAGTCGATTACCACATCTGGTGCTTCCTGGGTAAGAATTGCCACAGCGTCTTGGTCTGCCAAGTAATCAGAACCCTTGACAGTATCAAAAGCATGTGCTTTCCAACTATCTTCTGCATCAACATTTTTCAGCGACGCAGCCATACCACCTTGAGCTGCCACCGAGTGGGAACGAATTGGGTGGGTTTTGGCAACCACAGCAATATTTAAATTAGGGTCAGTGCGGGCAATTTCCACAGCAGCGCGACATCCCGCCAATCCACCCCCGACAATAATCACATCGTGTTCCAGCATAATTAGCCCCTGATTGCAAACCCCTGCTGTTCTATTGTAGAGATGTGATTAATCAGGTAGTGCGTTGCATCCATCTCTACAAAAAAATTCCCTGCCTATAGACAGGGATGTTATTAAAAATTTTGAAATTAACAGTGAAAAGTTAAAAATGAAGAGTTAGGTCTTCACTTACAACTCCTAACTCCTAACTCTTCAGCTAGTCGCTTGTACAGGTTGTTGCTGAGACACATTACCTGGCATGGGTTCCATTTTGGTTCCAGGCCCTACAGGAGTGACTTCAATATGATTTAACAAGGTAGTGACAAACGCAAACAACAAGAAAGGTAGCGATAGCAGAACGACAAGACCAGCTGTTGCTAAAGCGTACACAGGTCGCTTGGCACCCATTAGCGCCAAGGCTGATGCCAAACTTAGGGTAATTGTAATCAACCAAACAATTATTTGACCGTAGATGTCACCGAAAGTCAGGGTACAGACAAACCGATACTTTTGAATATTATTTCCGCTCATCACATTTGCCTCAAGTCTCTCCTAATAGGTTCTACGTTAGAACCATGTTTGCTTTGTAGACAATTTCTAAATATTTTTGCAAGCTTCGTAATATAACTTTATAATCAACTTTTTTTGTTAAAAAACGTAATTTTTAGTAAAGCATGGCGTAAATAGACTAAGCATACCCTACGAGAAGCCCTTCTCTTGTAGTCGCCGTTGCCTGGAATTCTCCCTTTCTCTTTTAATATACAAGAGTGTGTGTGTTATGCCCTAGGCTAACGCACCATCTAAGATTCTCGCTGTGTTAGGAATAATGTCTATAACGTACTCTACCAGATTCAAGCCAATGTGCTCAACAGTTAGCACAAAGACTAAGAGAGCTGTGTTGATGTAGACTAAGCTTTTTGGTAAAACTTTTAGTAATCCTAATAACCTCTTCAACAAATAGATTCTTTATTTAAAGCCAAGATAATTTTTGTCACCTGTCAAATTTCAGATATTTAGGATGAGTATTTAATTTTTTGCTAGTAAATATCAACTAGTCCCAGCAAAGTCAGAATGGAAAAACTGATTTTTTGGTGTTAAATTTTGAATATTGCCCGAATTTGTTGACTTCAATCAACAAAACCGTTTATTTTTCGTGGCAATATTGTTTTAGGAGTGAACGTGAATACTATTTTTTTTCGTAAAGGTGTTTTTTGGTTGCCAAGTATAGCTGCTCTTGCAGTCTTGAGTAGTGGCTTATCTGCAAGTGCCCAGACAGTGGAAAAAGCGAGCAGTCAGACATTAACCGACCCTTCCGCAACCGTAGCGTCTCCCAAGGAGTTTAGTGCAGAAGTAGACACTGCAAGTCAAAATATCTCTACAGAAACAACTGAAACATTTACAGTAAGAAATTTAACTAAAGAACAGCAGTTATCCAATACTGCAATACAGGAAAACGCTAGTGCTACACTGACGCCGATTCCAGGCACAGTGGCAACCTCATCTACGACACTCACCTCTGAGTCTGTAGAACCAACTTCTCAAACTATTGCTCAACCATCTGATACCAAAGTGGCGCAATCGGATATCGATTTGGGTAGAACAACTAGTGGCGGCAGCAGCTATATTGGCGTCGCTGCTAACATTGGTTTGAGTGGTGGAGACTCATCTTTGGGCGACGGTAACTTCGCAGTAGTCAGCAAAATCGGACTGACAAATTCTATATCTGTGCGACCCTCAGCTGTATTAGGGGACAACACCACAATTCTACTTCCTATCACCTACGATTTTACCTTTCAGTCAGCAGATGCTTTTAGCGAACCATTACCAATCGCACCTTACGTTGGAGTAGGCGCAGCTTACAAAACTGATGATGATTCGCAATTTGCCTTTTTAGTATCTGGTGGCATTGATGTCCCTCTAAGTCCTCAATTCACAGCGACGGCTGCTGTGAATGCCGGATTTTTCAGTGAGACTGATATAGGCTTGTTGTTAGGAGTTGGTTACAACTTCAGTGGGTTTTAAGAGTTAGGAGTTATGAATTAGGAGTTAAGAGTTAATAATATTTCATTTATAACTCTTAACTCCTAATTCCTCACTTTTTACTTGGGGGTAACTTTGTCAATCACCTTGATTTTGCCATCGTCTTCTACTGTCCAAACATCGTATACCCCAACAACATCACCATTAGCATCAACATCTACGTTGCCGCTAGCTCCTTGATAGTTGATATCTTGACCCGCTTTAAGTAACTTCAGTCCCTCGCAGACATCGGTGACTTCTGTGCCAGGCCCATTAGCAACTTCACGGATTTTGCTAGCTACGCCAACACCTGTATTTTCTTTAGCAGCTTGTGCTGCCAACGTCAACAAGGCAGCCGCATCCCAAGCTTGAGGGGCATATTCCCCTGGCGCACCACCCTTTTTATCCTTCCACAGCTTGTTGAAACCTTCTAGTGCTTTGCCATCGGAACCGGGTACTGTACCGATCGCTCCAGTTAAAATATACTTACCATCACTACCTTTGCCAACTTGTTCTGGGAAAGTCGGTGATTTCACGCCATCTGTAAGCAGAATTTGCACTCCCTTAGCTACACCTTGCTGATATGCGGCTTTCAGAAATAAACTGCCAGTTTCAGCGTACAGTACAGCCAGGACTGCATCTGGATTACCAGCAAAAGCAGCAGCAGCTTCTGTATCAAATGTTTGGGCTTTCGGGTCGTAGCGGACAGGTTTGCCTTTATTAACGATGGTTCCACCCAATTTTTCAAAAGTTTCTACAAATGCTTTTTCAAAGCCAACGCCATAGTCGTTATTAATCACGACTGTAGAAACCCGCTTGAAACCTTTCTTATTGGCAAGTTGAGCTAATGCCAGTGCTTGGTAGGTATCGGGGGGAGCTGTACGCGCCCAAAAGCCTTTAAAGTCGCCTTTTTGTGCCTTTTCAGTAAACACGGGACTGGTGCTACCAGGGGAAACCAGCATAACCTTATTCGGCGTGGCAATTGAGACTGCTGCACTAGAAACACTACTGGCAAAGGAGCCAACTACACCTGCTACTTTATCTAAAGTTGCAAGTTTGGTCATACCGGCTGCACCCGCTCTGGGGTCGGTTTGGTCGTCTACTTGCACTAAGTTGACTGGTTCGCCATTCACCCCACCGCAAGCGTTGACAGTATCAACGAGTAAAGGAACAGAACCTAGCATTTGCTGTCCAACAGAAGCTAAGTCGCCTGTAGTCGGTAGCAGGGAACCAATTTTTAGCCCTTCAGTACTGCTTGTGGTAGTTGAGTTCGCTGCTGGGGTAGCGGTACTTCCGTTGTTAGTTGTGCCATTAGGGGTACCAGTATCACCACAAGCCCCAACTAAGAACCCAATTGCTAGGGTAGCTATACTGAAGGTTAGAGCGGCGCTAATTTTTCTCATAAATAATTTTTACTCCTCAGATATTTAGGAGCCTCAAAGTAAGATTCAAACTAAATTTGTAAGTTAGCTGGATCTTAGCAAGACTCGAATGATAAATCATATCATCCATCTTTGGGAGTAGAAATATTTAACAATACATAAGTATCATTTTCTTACACAGAATTTACTCTGTGTATTAAAAGCTGGAAAACGGAGAGGGAGGGATTCGAACCCTCGGTACGGAGTTGCCTGCCGTACAACAGATTAGCAATCTGCCGCTTTCGACCACTCAGCCACCTCTCCATGACTCACGAATATCAATGTTACCAGACTTGCTTTTAAGAGTCAATAGTTATTTGTCATTGGTCATTTGTCATTTGTCATTAGCCGTTGGTTGTTCATAAAACACTAAGGACTAAGGACTAGGGACAAATGACTAATTTTTTAAAGGACTTGCGATCGCATCCAAGCTAAGGGCAAGGTGCGTAACTTTTTCCACTGGGGAACGAAAGCCCTCTGACTGAACACATCGTAATCGTTGCGTTCAATCACCTCTAAAATCTGACCGTACAACATTGACGCTGCCCATACAGGCCAACGGGCATCAGATGCTAAATAAGTAATTCCCTCATCTGATGTGGTATAGAATTGGCGGGCCCGATCAATTTGAAAGCGCATTAATGCCCGCCAACGATCATCTACCACACCTTTGAAGAAGTCTTGCTCGGTGTAGTTGAATTTTTCCAAGTCCTCAAGGGGAATGTAGATTCGTCCCCGTTTGGCATCTTCTCCCACATCCCGCAGGATGTTGGTAAGTTGATTGGCAATTCCCAGAGCGATCGCTTCTTTTGTGGGAACATAAGGTTGTTTGTTCTGTTGCCACGGAGCGGTGTACATGGTGCTATCCACACCCATAACTGCTGTTGACATTAAGCCAACAGTGCCGGCAACGCGGTAACAGTAGAGGTATAAGTCCTCAAAGGTTTCATAACGACTGCGATATAAATCCATGCGCTGACCGGCAATCATATCCCGAAAGGGCTGAATGTCCATCGGAAAGCGCTGGAGGGTATCAGCTAAAGCGACATCGTAATTTTCTAATGGGTGTCCCGCAAAGATCGATTCCAGCTGCTGTTCCCATAGGTCTAGGGTTTCTGGCGTGGTAATAGCAGATGCGGGCCCATCTACCAATTCATCTGTACGGCGACACCAAGCGTAAATTGACCAAATAGATTGACGTTTTACCGGACTCATGAGCAAAGTACCCAGGTAAAAAGTCTTGGCATACTTTGCTGTGAGATGTCGGCAAAGTTTGTATGACTCGTCTACAGAGACCAGCGTTTTCATGCGCGGGGGGGAATCAGGCAGTTGCAGCATTCGTTGCGGGCGGTCGGGTGAGCATTTGCAGGTTTGAGGAATTTGCTACCGGGAGAGCCTCAGAAATTGCCTGCGCTGTCAGCTTACCAGAAAGTACGGCACCTTCCATACTGCCTAAGTAGCGTTGCATGGTATAACTTCCGGCGAGATAGAAGTTGGCAATGGGCGTAACTTGTGCGGGACGGTACTGTTGACGACCTGGGGTCGCTTTGTAAACTGAACGCGGCGTTTTCACCACATGAGATTTCAGCAATGTTGCTGGATTGTCTCCCCCAAAGTGGTCGGGGAAAAGTTTTTCCAATTCAGCAAGCGTTGCTGCCACAATTTCCTCATCAGATTTGGCAATCCAATCTTTTGCCGGAGCTAAAACTAATTCCAGCATTGAGCGATTGGGGTTGGCGTATTCACGGCAGGTATTGCTCATATCAGCATAAACGCTTAGGAGGGGCGATCGCGAAAAAAGTAAGTGATCAATTTCTGTAAGTTTCCGGTCAAACCACAGATGCAGGTTAATCACTGGTACTCCTTCCAAACCGTCTAGCTTCTTGAAAAACTCCATAAGCTTCCAAGGTTTAGGCAACATGACCTTCAAAGGATCAACCGACATGGCAGATACATACGAATCTGCTGTGATCACTTCATCTTCTGCCCCATTTAAGCCTCGAATCAAGTATCCTTTCACAGTGCCATCGGCGTTGAGCAAAATCTCTTTCAATGGGGCATTCAAGCGCACTTCTCCACCGCGCTCTGTGATGTAATCTACGATTGGGCTGCATAGACGTTCTGTGGGAGAACCATCCAAAAATGCAATCTTGGAGCCATACCGTTCTTGCAGAAAACGATTCAGTGCAGTTAATAGAATCGTTGCCGAAACTTCATCAGGATTGATAAAGGTAAGTGCTTTACATGCGGCGATAAAAACGTCACTAGTTACCCGCTCGTCAACACCTTGCCTTTTCAACCAATCTAAGAAGCTGTATTTATCCATCTCTTCAACATATTTCTGACCCCGAACCACTGCTGGAAGGAGGCCAACTGCAAACCGAATCTTCTGCTCCCAAGTCAACATGTCTTTGTTGCGAAGAATCGATGCAATCACGTTGAAAGGAGATGGGATATCTGGAACATCAAAACGTGAGAGTGTCCCAGGCTTGTCTGGTTGATTGAAAATCAACGTATGATCTTTCCACTGGAGTCTGTCTTCAATGCCCAACTCCTTGAGCATTTGAAGCATATTAGGATATGCCCCGAAGAAGGCGTGTAACCCGGTTTCGTACCAGTCGCCGTCAGAGTCTTTCCACGCCGCAACCAGACCACCCAGTACGTCCCGGCTTTCCAAGACAATGGGAGTATGACCTGCGTCCGTGAGATATTTCGCGCAGGAAAGTCCTGCTAGACCAGCACCCGCGATCGCTACTCGCATTTAACCCTAATGCCCTTCAATATTTCTTAATGGTTTTGTCGATTCTCATTATAAGTTGCAAACCGTAACATTTGGCAGTTATTGTGCGATCGCTCTCCCAAAAAAGTTTTGCTAAAGGGGATTTTACATACGAACACCTACCGAACAAAATTACCAATTCCATTGTTGGCAATAGGTTTGGGCGTGCATTTTATCTAGATTTATATGCAGAAAATTTAGAGAAATAAAAGTAATTCCTTTGACATAAAATAGGTAATCTCAAAAGTAGTTGATTTCTTTGGGAATCTGTGTATCTGATCTGAGAAAATATTTAAGATACTGATTATAGACTGCTATTAAACAACTCAGTTGGGTAAAAGATTATGAGTGGATCGCAGGAGCTAAAACGCTTTGGACATCACCTGATTATAGGGATTTCCGGCACTACATTAAGCGATGACGATAAACGCGCACTCAGTGAATTAAAGCCGATTGGGGTGATCTTTTTTGCTAAGAACTTTTTGGATGGCGCTCCATATCAAGTTTGGTTGGAAAGCTTCAAAGATTTAAACAACCAGATACGAAAATATGCTGAACGTGATTTGATGTTTATGACTCTGGATCATGAAGGAGGCCGTGTGATTCGCACACCAATGCCGATTACGCGATTCCCTCATGCATTGTTACTGCGATCGCACGCCCGCGAAGTAGCAAAAGCCACAGCAGTAGAACTTAAATCACTAGGAATAAATTTGTCTTGGGCACCCGTAGCAGATGTTTTTTCCCATCCCCACAACCCCGTGATTGGGCCTCGCGCTTTTGGTAACACTCCCGAAACTGCTACTCAAGGTGCGCGTGAATACTACCTTGGACTTCAAGAGTCAGGAATTTTGGGATGCGCCAAACACTTCCCCGGACATGGAGACACCAGCAAAGACTCTCACATTGAGCTACCAATACTGAATCTAACTTTAGAAGACCTGCGACTTCGAGAACTCATACCTTTCAAAGCCTTAATCGAAGTACAGATTCCTTTAATCATGACTGCTCATATTTTATTTCCTAAGATAGATGCTGATGTACCAGCAACTCTTTCCCAGGCTATTCTCAAAACCATACTTAGGGGGGAACTTGGCTTTGAGGGAGTAGTTGTATCTGACGACTTGGATATGAAAGCTATCTCAGATATGTTTATGAAAGCTGGTACTGTGGCGCAGTCATTTCATGCAGGCTGCGACTTGTTTATTGTCTCCCGCAATATCAATTCATCATCAATTGAAAGAACCTATCAGATTGCTGAAGATTTTGCCGATTCCCTCAGTAAGGGCAGCTTGGACGAATCAGTAGTAGAAGCAGCTAGAGAAAGAATCGATAAACTGCTGGCAGTAACACCGCAATATCCCGTAAATGCTTTGGATAAAGATATATTATTGCAACATGCTCAACTAGCGATCGCTAGTTCCTATTCATAATGGGTGGTATAGGAGTCGAACCTATTTCTGCGGGTTAAAAGCTCGCTGCACAGCCGTTATGCCAACCACCCTAGTTAATTTAAATAAGAAATGAGCAAGTGCGATCGTATACTTGTATCGCAAGCCTTGTAGCATCAACACTAGATATAAATCCACCTGGGAGGTACTGCCCCTCCTATTTCTGTGTTATCAGCACAGCGCCTCGCTTTTCGGCTTCAGGTGGAAAAGAGAAAGATGGAGGAATCGTAGCTTGCTTTCCGTAGAGTACCCCTACAGTTGCCTGTACTTCAAGGTTCAAGCTTGGTTGCCTCCATACTCTTCGAGAAGGCTTCGCCTACAGCAGCATCTTCCATTCAGAGGCGCCTAACGGAACTTGTTCGCGTAAGCATTCCCGTAGGGTACCCGCTATGACTGGTTCCACAAACCAGCGCCTCGACCACTTTGGCTTCAGACACCATCAGTGGAATCAATGGGACTTGAACCCATAACCTCCTGCTTGCAAGACAGGCGCTCTAGCCATTTGAGCTATGACCCCATCAAGCAAGTGAAAAGAGCAGAATAAAAAGTAATAAAGAAAAAGAAATAATTAAATTCTTTTTTTTGACTTTTGACTTGTTTCAACGGGAGTGGTAGGACTTGAACCCACAACTTTCGAGGTAGAAGCTCGAAGCTCTATTCCATTGAGCTACACTCCCAATATTTGCTAGTTCTGGCAAGAATTGAACTTGCAACCTCATCGTTCAGAGCGATGCGACTTACCAATTCGTCCACCTGGCAATGAATGGCTGCCTCAGTAGGACTCGAACCTACAACCGCGCGGTTAACAGCCGCTTGCTCTACCATTGAGCTATGAGGCAACGAAGCCCCCCAGGTCGGAATCGAACCGACGACCTACTGTTCTTGTCTTTCAGACACGCTTCGCTAACAAACAAGCGCTAACTACCAACTGAGCTACCAGGGGATAGGAGAAAAGATCATGTAACGAGAGCGGAGGGATTTGAACCCTCAAATCTTCAGTTTCGTAGACTGAGATGTTATCCGATTACACCACACTCTCAAAACGGAGAGAACAGGATTTGAACCTGCGACGGGTAAAAAAAAACCCGTTTCCTCTTAGCAGGAGGACGCTTTCAGCCACTCAGCCACCTCTCCATAGACCGAATTTTAGATTTTGGATTAAAATTTTTAATCTAAAATTGTCTGACACAGGGACTAGGATTTGAACCTAGAACATCGGATTTGGAGCCACGAGGTGTTGTCGTTACCCATCCCTGCATTTGGTGGCAGTGGCGGGGTTTGCACCCGCAACAGGGTATGAACCTGGGGCTTTGCTGATTAAGCTACGCTGCGATCGCACCAAAGGCTGAGGTGAGATTTGTAGACGCGTTCGCGTTGGCGAAGCGTCTCGTAGAGAAGCGGCTTCCCGAAGGGTACTCACGATGTTGGTTTTGCAAACCAATGCCTTCAACCACTTGGCTACTCAGCCATTTGGGAGCCTCGACGGGAATTGCACCCGCTTCTCTGTGCTTGAGGGGCACAGCGACTTATCTAGTCGTCTACAAGGCTCACGGGAGTAACGAGAATCGAACTCGCAACCTATCGCACGAGTTGCGATCGCTCTAGCCATTTGAGCTATACCCCCATGTTTGATATCTGTGCCTAATATTTAGGGTTATAGGCACAGATTTTTGGTGAACTTGCCATTTCTTATTCAGTTTTCAAGGTTCAGAAAAATTACTTTTAGCTGTTAGTGACTGTTAGGGAAACAACCGAAACTCTAGGTAGCAAGCCTGCTGTGTATTACGGATGTATTCTGTGGTTTTGCTGAGTGCAAACTCAAAACTTTTTTGGTTGATTGCCTCTACTTCCGATGGTTTACAAATAGGAACAGCTTTGTTGACTGGAGATTCTGGTTGATTCCAGCGCCTCTGTTTTAGTTGTATGTAGAACATGACTTTGACCCTTGAGAAGCTTCGTCTTTCGCCTCACTACATTTATACTACAAAACACTACAAGAGGTGTCAAGGGGTTTCAGAAAATTTTTTGAAATTGTCTATAAAAGCTTCTGTACTTATATTTGAGCTTGTTAAACCCTATGAGAAATTAAACTACAGCTCATGATTGGGTGAATCTTTAAAAGCCTGATGTGACAGACAAGTTCTTGAAGCGACAACAGATAATTAGTTTTGTCGCGATCGCCTCTACAATTACAGCTTGTAGTATTTCCCCACAATTGGAGTTGAACAAGCCTTTAAGCAAAATCCATCCTGCACAAGTTTAAGCTCATCCAGCAAAGGGCCAAATTAATGCCCAACTACCGCCAGCCAAAGTAGAAAACCCTACCTTTACAGTCCCAGCTAAATTTCAGGGAAAAACAGTTTATCAGGTGTATCCCAAAAATAACGAGAAGGTACTAGGCATTGATGACAGACCCTAGCCGGAGACAACCCTAGGAATGCTGAATATCTCGAAACAAAATAAACGGGGAGTAACATTTCTCCCCGAATTTTAGATTTTAAATTTTGGATTTTGGATTGAATAATCTAAAATCCAAAATTAAGTCACCCGATTATTTCGTTTATTCGCTCATGACAGAAGCACAAGCTTGAGCTTCCTGCCAAAGTTTGTGCAAAAAGAACTCAGCGCGATCGCTCATAGTGGTGAAAAACACACCTACAGCATCCTTAGAACTATCTAATAGCCAAGAACCCCGCAGGGTGACTTCCATATATTCAGCATCACAGGCAGAAAGGGCAATAATTTCTCTGTCATCTCTTTTTACCTCAGCCTTAAGCACTTCTACTCCCGGCAAATCAACAGGAAGCAAAAAAGAAGCGGTACTGGGTTCAATGCATAAACTTTGCCCAACTCGCAGGGCTAAAATCACTCGCTGTGCTACCCATTCCTCTAGCGACAGAGTGAGACATTCCAAATAAAAACTGCTTTCAGTGTAAGTTAATTTCAGCATTCCTTATGCTCTCCTGTTATTCCAGGCTTCCTTGCATATCTATCCAAAACTGTTCGGCAAAAGAAATCGCGGGGTGGATTGCTGCTTTTGGCTTGATACGCAGTTGCATACCAGCCTCAAACAGAGTGCGTAGAGGCAACGCGGCTTGTCGCCAGACATCGCCTTTACAGGAGTTACATCTCTCACAAGCTGTGACTACGTTTTCCCAAGTGTCAGAACCGCCTCTTGATCGTGGTATCAAATGATCTAGCGTTAGATGCTTGCCGCTACCGCAATATTGGCAACTATGACGGTCTCGCCGTAACACTTCCCGCCGATTCACTGGCGGAACTTTCCACATATGCTCATTAGAAGTAATTGTTAAGCGAATGTGTTTTGGTACATCTATTACTAAACTGGGTGAGTGAACTCGCCATCCCCCTTCTGCGGCAAAATCCAGCGGTTGTATTAACAGCACAATCGCCCGCTTGATATTGATCCGACACAGTGGCCAGTAATTTTGAGAAAACATCACCACAGATTGCTCTAACACTTGCATTGCGTTCGCGCCGCGCATGGAACATATCGTCACAGCTTCACTCCTTATAAAAAAACCCCCGCTTCAACTTTTTAGTGAAGCGGGGGTTAGAATTGACCGGAAAATTTTCTGGTTTCATAGCGGTACAGTATTGCTTTGCCTGTACCCCCCGCTTTCTTTATCTAGTTGTAGTTTTGCAATCAACTCATTAATGCTGAGATGTCTAAAGTCATAATTACCCTCTGTGATTTGCCCATAATCTCGGCTACCATCGCCCATAAATAAATACTCCACTTCCATACCAGCTGATTCCCAACCAGTTCGACAATTAGTAGTGGAAAAAGAAGTAGAGATGGGGTAAATGGATTTCACAGAAAATTTCACCTATTGAATATTGCTTTAAACATACTACACTTGTATTACTATCTTGTCTATACCTTTAAGGAGAAATAGTGATGCATACGATCGCTCGTACCCCAACCACCGATATGGAAGTTACCAGCATCCGCTTAGAGCGCGAACTGAAAGATAAGCTCAAAGAAATAGCCGGGAATCAGGGATATCAAGCTTTGATCCGAGATATCCTTTGGAATTATGTCCAGCAAAAATCAGGTGAATGGAAGCCTCGATTTTCGCGAACCGACATTCGAGCTAGTATCGCTGCCACAGCTCAGCAAGAAGAACGCTGTGTACTCACAGGTCAACTAATTCAACCCCAAGAACCGATGCTGTTAGGACTGACCAGGAATGGAGATATGGTTCCTTTGAGTGTCGAGAGTTTGGCAGGATAATCCTATATTCAGTCAATGCAGCTCAGTTATTTTTGCTAAATAATTGGGCTGCATTCAGAATTTAACTTTATTTTTCCCATAAATAAAAATTATTATTAAGAATTGAAGCTTATATACCCCATTGCTGCTAAAAGGTAAATTTGTTTTACGCTCTAGCTTGGTTATTTTTGATTGAGAGCAACACAAATTAAAAGGTAGCTGATTAAATGGACTAGTATAAAACAAAATTTTACAAGGTTTTTAAAATAGCTTCAGTATTTTTACGGCTAATTTTGGGTTATTTTGCTTAGATTCTAGAGAAATTACGGTTTATGTATACTTATAGACAGGATATTCTAAGTCAAAGTTAGTTAATTATCTGAATATCAAGAAGATAAAGCAGCCAAAAATAATCAGGCTGGAGCATTTTAGAATATTTTAAGTATCTCATTACCTATGTAGCAATTTGCTTAATATAACGGGAACTTGGCCATCTCCCATAGAAAAGGGCTATAACAGGTGAGAGAAAGTATTCATACAAGATTTGTCAATTATCAAGGTGGAGCAACACAACTAATGGTGAAGAATATGCCAACAGGTTGGGTGCAAAAACAATGGAGTTATTATCCGAGGGCGTGCCAAGAATGAAAAAACCTTTATCGTCGCCGCCACATTATGTAGATGACATAGATCGACTACAACCTTACCAAGTTAAGCTGATGCAGCATCAGGAAGAACCTGCCCGCGAGTTGGTACAAAAGATTAACCAAATCATTGCCAATAGCTCCGCTACGGCATTGATGCTGCAAGATATTGCCCAATTGCTAGGAGTTGTGTTTCAAGTAGATTGTTGCTGCTTGGTTTCAGTAACGGGTGAGACATCCGACGAAGCAACTACTACTAATTGGTGTGCTGACGAGTATCTAGCGTTACCACACCCAGAAGAGATGTTTTCGATGGAACAATTGCTTATGCACTCGCCAGTGCTGCAATGTGCTGCTGAACCATTGACTATTGAAGACATTTCCATCATTCAGAACAGTCTAGTAATTGGGTGTCAATCTTTGCCACTACCGATAAAAGCCGTTTTAGCAATACCCACACGGTTTGGTGGCAATAATAATGGAGTGATTAGTCTGATTAAATTCCAGCCTTATGATTGGAGTGAATCAGAAAAAGAACTGCTAAAAGAGGTGGAGTCGGCTTGTGCGATCGCTTTTTCTCGCGTAGCACAAGCTCAGTTAATTGCTCATCAACAACAGTATCTGCAAAAGGGCAATCAGTATCAAAGCTTGATCAAGCAATTAACCCTACTGAACCGCAGCAATTTGGAGCTTAATCAAATGCTCCAGTTAATTATCGCCTCTACTGCCGAATCTCTACAGGCAGATCGAGGTTTGCTTATACTACTAAAATATACAGACCCACTATTTAGGACTCAAGCTAAAAAACAAATTCCTAAAGCGAAAGCTAAAGTTGCTGGTGAATGGGCTAAGGCAACACAAATTTCTCGTAATAATAAACTAGATAGCTTAGATCAGTCTTTCTTGCTTTCGGAGTGTGGCTTATGTCAGCGTGCCTTTATAGATTCGGGAAAAGCAGTAATTTTCGATGACTATACAGAGCAAAATGATACCTCCTCAGCTGCACCATTATTTGCAATAGAGGAATTGCCTGCGGTATTACTAGTGCCATTAGAAAGTCAAGGTAAAATCTTAGGATTCGTGGTGCTACAGCAAGCTGTGACTCGCAGTTGGCAATCAGCAGAATTAAATCTTGTGGAAATGGTTTGTGCTCAAGTAAGTAACGCCATTATTCAGTCACAGACGTTGCGACAAGTCCAAACTTTGGTAGATGAGCGAACGGCGAAACTACAGAGTAGTCTGGAACTCCAGGCAAAGTTGCATGAAAGAACCCGGCAATATGTTGAGCAACTGCGGAAACTCAATGAACTCAAAGATGAATTTATGAGTAACATGAGCGATCGCTTGCGCTATCCTTTGACAAATATGCTGATGTCAATTCGGAACTTACGTTTGCCAGGAATAGCACCGGAGCGTCAGGTTAGATACCTAGATATCCTAGAGCAGGAATGTACAAAGGAAATTAACTTGATTAATGACTTGTTGACACTCCAGAAACTAGAGTCGCCTCACGAAGCTCCACAATTAGAATCTATAGATTTAAATACTAGAATTCAGGATATAGCAGCTTCTTTTGAGAAAAAACTCGCAGAGAAGGGATTAAAGATTTCTGTAGATTTACCACAGGAGTCACTAAACTTACAAACTGAACTAGAGAGTTTTGACCGCATTCTCCAAGAGCTGTTAACAAATGCCTATAAATACTCAGAGCATGATACCATCGTCCACTTGGTAGCTGCTCACCAAGTTGATAAACAAATTGATCAAGTTATCATAAAGGTGACGAATACAGGACGTGCCATCTCTCAAGAAGAAGCAACCTACATCTTTGACAAATTCCGTCGCGGAAAAGGGCGCTGGACTCCAGGGACTGGCTTGGGACTTGCTTTAGTCAAGTCTTTAGTGCAGCATCTGAATGGAGCGATCGCAATTGAAAGTCTCCCAATTTCGGATTCTGAACAGAGCGAAATTTGCTTCACCCTGACTCTGCCCCAATTCTCAGACGAAAGCAAAACATAATTCTGAAAGTGACTAAAGAACAGAACACAACAGAGAACCGTGATTCCCAGTCTCGTAGTGATGATATCAACCTTGAAGGGGATTTGACTGCGGATGCAGTTGCTTTAGCAGCTAAGGTAGAAGTTCAAATTGAAAAAATAGCAGAGCGACAGCGACAAATCAGCGCCAAAGTCCAAATTCCCCAACCGCTGGAACAAATCTGGAAGGTTTTGACAGATTATGAAGCCTTGCCTGAGTTTCTGCCCAACCTCGCCAAAAGTCGCCTAATGGAGCATCCCAATGGTGGGATTAGATTGGAGCAAGTAGGTTCGCAGCGCTTACTGAATTTCAACTTTTCTGCGCGGGTGGTTCTGGATTTGGAAGAATGCTTCCCTAAAGAAATTAATTTTCGGATGGTAGAGGGAGATTTTAAAAGCTTTTCTGGTAGCTGGTGTTTAGAGCCTTATTCCCTGGGTGAGTGTTTGGGAACAAATCTTTGCTACACAATTCAAGTTTGGCCTAAACTCACTATGCCGGTGGGAATCATTGAAAACCGCCTGAGTAAAGACCTACGGTTAAATCTTGTTGCTATTCACCAACGTGTAGAAAACTTAGCTAGCAAAGAACCGTATGTTTAGTTAGACTATCATTCAGGAAAAACCCTGGATGATAGTTTTTCTTCTAGATTTAGAGCAAAATATTTTTTGCTTTTTTATTAAGTACCCCCAGGGGAATTCGAATCCCCGTTACCTCCGTGAAAGGGAGGTGTCCTAGGCCTCTAGACGATGGGGGCATCAGACTCAGACCTTTTATAAAGTAACCAATTTCCAAGCTTTTGTCAACAGCTTTTGCCAAAAAAAGTTTGTGACAGCTAAACTGGGTGGAGACAAAAGGTTGAAGAGGATACAAAGACATGGAGATACCAAAAGAATTCTGTAGACGCTTGTGCGGGAAGCCGCAGGATTCATCAGCGTTTGACGCTGGGGATTTAAAGGGACATCCAGATAGAAAAAACGCTACATTCAGCAATGGACCAAGGGTATGATGTTGTACTGTGTAAAATTAATGTCTACGGTTTTTTACAAGAGATTTTGAAATAAATCGCTCAAAATCTACAACATGGAAGCATCTTTTGAAATTACCCTACAGATGGCGATCGCCGTCCTTGCAGGCATTAGCGCCCAAGTGCTAGCTGCATATTTTCGGATACCCAGCATCGTCTTGTTATTGCTATTAGGCATCCTCTTTGGCTCTGATGGCATCGGGCTGTTGCATCCCCATGTACTAGGCACTGGATTGGAAGTTATTGTCGCCCTAGCAACGGCAATCATTTTGTTTGAAGGCGGACTTAACTTGGATCTGCGAGAGTTAGGTAGAGTTTCAATCAGCCTGCAATTGCTTGTCACTCTAGGAACGCTGATCACATTGCTTGGTGGGAGTATGGCAGCCCACTGGCTGGGTGAATTCCCCTGGAACATAGCTTTTCTCTACGCTTCTATAGTTGTGGTTACAGGCCCAACCGTGGTTGGCCCTTTGCTTAAACAAATCAATGTAGATCGGCAAGTGGCAACGCTGTTGGAAGGAGAAGGGGTTTTAATTGACCCTGTAGGCGCTATCCTCGCCTTCGTTGTCCTCGATACTATTTTGAACGGCGATGCTGACCCTATCAATGCCATCATTGGCTTAGGAATGCGCCTGGGCGTTGGTGCGGCAATTGGTGGTGCTGGCGGTTATCTGATGAGTTTGATTTTCAAACGCGCTGATTTTCTGTCATTCGAGCTAAAAAACTTAGCGGTGTTGGCGATACTTTGGAGTCTGTTTACCTTATCGCAAATGATCCGCAGTGAATCAGGAGTAATGACAACAGTAGTTGCAGGAGCAGTCTTTGCTAACTCCTCAGTCCCAGAAGAACGTCTGTTAAGGAGCTTTAAGGGTCAACTGACAATTCTCAGCGTCTCGGTGCTATTTATCTTATTAGCTGCTGATTTATCCATTGCCAGTGTCTTTGCTTTGGGTTGGGGTAGTTTATTCACTGTTTTGGTACTAATGTTTGTCGTTCGCCCGATTAATATCCTCTTGTGTACTTGGAACAGTAATTTAAACTGGCGGCAGAAACTGTTTTTAAGCTGGGTTGCTCCTAGAGGAATTGTTGCCGCCTCCGTAGCCTCTTTTTTTGCAATTTCCCTGACACAGCGCGGCATTAACGGCGGTGATTCCATCAAAGCTTTAGTTTTCCTCACAATTATCATGACTGTTGTCTGCCAAGGTCTAACAGCTGGCTGGGTTGCTAGATGGCTGCAAATCACCTCCAAAGATGTAACTGGGGCAGTGATTGTGGGTTGTAATCCCTTGAGTCTTTTAATTGCCCGGTTCTTTCAAGAGCGGGGAGAAAACGTGGTCATGATTGATACTGACCCTCAATATCTTGTTCAAGCTGAGGCGCAAAATCTGCGAGTTATTGCCAGCAGTGCTTTGGATGCTGCTGTTTTGGAAGAGGCAGGAATTGCCTCGATGGGCACTTTTTTGGCTATGACAAGTAATGGCGAGGTGAATTTTGTTTTGGCTCAACGGGCATCTGAGGAGTTTAATCCGCCACGCGTCTTAGCTGTTTTCCCCCGTGATCCGCAAGCAACTACCTCTGTCAGTAATAAAGTTAATCAAGCTTTTATCCCAGACTTAGCAATTAAGACTTGGAATGAATATTTAAATGATGGGCGAGTCAAGTTAGGAACAACCACTCTAACGCAATCAGAATTTTCTAGTCAAAATGAGCGTATCCAAGAAATGATTAAGACTGGGGCGTTGATACCGCTATTGGTAGAACGGGAAGAACGCTTACAAGTAGTGCCAGCAAAATACGAGTGGGAAGTTGGCGATCGCATTATCTACTTGTTGCATGACCCCAGACCTAAACTTTTAAAACGTTTATCTGGCGCTAGCCAGTCTACTCGCCTCTCTTTAGAAAAGTTAGCGGAAGTTGAAGAAGTCCCCCTCGCAAAAATATCTCAATTTTTCACTACTGACACTTCTGGGGCATGAGAGGGATAGCGGCAGGGGAGGCAGGGAAAAAAGAATTCCTAACTACTGACTCTTTATGAGCCTTGGGAAGGAATAAATTCGCCTCCTGGCGATTGTTGCAAATTATCAATTTCTGATCTTGGCGTTTCTTGATACATTTCCCATTCCTGCCACAGTAAAGCAGATAAATGAACTACGGCAAGAATTAGCGTCGCCACCGAAATCAAATAACTATGTATTGTGTAAAGGTGTTCCACAGTAACTGTGTTAATCGCTCCACCCCCAGTCAGGATGTCGCGCAGTTGTCCACCAATGAAAGGAATGGCTTCGATGGTTCCTAGTTCAATGTTAAAACGCCAGTATCCTTCCTGAGTCCAATCTAGGATCATGGCTGTCCAATCCAGCCCGATCGCACTTAGAGTCAATAAGATCCCACTAATCCAAGCAGCCAGCCAACTCTTGCGAAATTGCCGACCCAAAAACATCACTACAATTTGAATCAGAGCGATCGCAATTATCGCGTTACCAGCAATATCATGCGCTCTCCAAAACAACCACCCGTATGGCAGTTGTGTATTAATCATCTTCAATGAGTTATAAGCTCCGCCTGCTGTAGGTTCATAGTAAAAAGACAGCAGAACTCCGGTAGAGATGTAAATTAAACACAGACTCAAAATCACGACCGATAATATCGTCGCTACTCGCCGCAAAATCCTATTGAACTGGGTGCTTTGCATAGCTCACCCCTCCTGTTCTTAGCTAGGTATTTATTCTTATTACAATTTCAATTTTAGCTAAGAAATATTAATAAATGTTGCATTTATCATAATAAAGATAAAATTTTTTAAATCAAATATTTCACCCAAGCTTTTAAGGGTTCTGGTGAACCATACCAAATTCCAGGATTTCTCGGTGAATGCCTTACACCTTCAATCACCAGATTTTCTGCGCCTTCTAAGTGAGCAGCTTCAATGGGCGTGATTCCATCTCCCCAAGTGTTACCCTTACCACAGGTTAATTGGTAACTACTGTAAGCTAACCAGCTACCGCGTCGCCTTTGGCCAAAGATAGTTTTGCCAGCTACACAAACGTAATTAACGTTTTTGTAAAAAGCTCCTGGGTAGTTATTGGTGACAAAATCTAGATTGGAGCGTGTCCAGCGTTCTTGACTGATATGGGGTGTACCCAAGGTTATGAGAGTAGCAACCAGGGGATGTCCTTCCCAGAGGGTTGATTTAACTTTATCGCCTACCCAATAAGGTTTTTCTCCCATGTAGATGCGGGATATCCAACCTCCTGCTGAGTGACCAATCAAGTTAATTTGAGTAGCATTATGTTGCTGCAATGTATGCTTAATCGTAAGATCGAGTTGTTGCAGAATTGGCGTTACAGGTCTTCCTCCAATAGTGGGTAACCAGTCGCGTCGTCGCAGTGGTACTGTAACCGTAGGAAAATCTAACTGTTGTAGGGATTGTTCTAGTTGGCGGTAAGCGATCGCGCTTTCTAGATATCCAGGCACAATAACTGTCGGTAGCGGCATTTTAAATGTTGTGCAATGATTGAGGCTTTGAAACCTTTTTACCAAGAAGTAGTCAAAATTCAAAAGCTAAAATTGCGATCGCATGACTAACTCCTTTTATAAAAACCCGAATAGCTTTGCTAGAGTTCAGGACTAGAATGTCAATAACATTGTACAATTTGCAACAGTTTTAGAGGCTGGTGATGTGGTAATATTTTCATATAGGGGCTAGCCTTGGACAAGCAAGTGTGCCATCTGTTACAGAAGCGTAGCTGACTAAAAAAGAGTAGGGAAAACAAGGCAACTTCAGCAGATGTTATGAGCTACTCAGGGTTTTACATTTAATTTAAACTTTAATAAATATCCCAGATATAAAGTTTAATTGTGTGCGTCATAAGAATAAAAAATCAAAAGTAGTAATTTTTCAAATATCTCTTTAGCAAGCTGAAATTTAAATATGTGATAAAGCGTTATTGATCAATTAAAAACTTTAATAAATGGCAATTTTGGCGTTTTGATTGCCAAGATATGAAGTTATTATTTCCTTAGAGGGATGCATCTATTGCAATAGCTTGCAATATAGTCGAAAAGAGAAAATCGCTAGTCAACTGCAACTGAGCCGAGTGAACGATAACAGCTATGTCTTACGTCTCCCTGTTTAAAAATATACCAGAAATCTTAAGCCAGCCAATTGGGATAGCAGCTATAGCTTCTCTTGGCATCCACGGTGCGATCGCTATGATTGTGCCATTGATGCCTATGGAGTCTAACAAGCCCAATGAAACAGCATCATCAAAAACTGTCGGACTTTTGGAATTGAGCCAAGCAGATCAAGGCCGTCTGCCGCAAAACCCTTCCCAAAGTGGTTTACAACAACTTCCTCCAATAGCGCCACTTCCTAATCCGAACTTTAACGCCCAAACTGTATTGCCCCCATTGGCATCAGCGCCATCCAGTCAGCTAGTAATGCCTCCGCTACCCCCATCATCGAATAACTATCGGGTTTCTTCCTTGCCTACAAGGCAGTCTTTGCGGATGATTCCTAGTAATAGCTTGGGATTTGATGCTTCTAAATTTGATACTTCTAAATACAACAATAGCAGCGCTAAATTTTCTCAATCAGTTCCTCGTGTAAATGTCAATGACACCAAATACGAGCCACCTAAGCCTCTGGCTGTAAATAGATTACCAGAATTGCAATCGCAGAAAATACCTGATGATATTCTGCAAAATGCCCAATCTCCAAGCTTATCTGACACTAGCCCCATTACAACGGCACAAGGAAATACGGTCCCACAGATGACGCAATCGGCTAATAATGCGTCTAGAATTTCTCAAAGTTCGCTAATAAGTTCTCTAAAACAAGCTCCAAGCGCTGGGGATAGCTTAAACCTAATTAGGGCAACCACCTCACAGGCATCCGATTTATCTGGGAAAGGGACTGAACTGGCAATTGCACAGCTAGAATCCTACGCAAACCTGAGAAAAGAAGTCCAGCAAGAATACCCCAACGCTGAACAAAAACCAGTCATCCGCCAAACATTAGCCACTGATAAACCGAATCTTGAAGGTGCTGTTCTAGGTGTATTAGTGGTAGATCCTGATGGTAAGGTCTTAGATATCAAGTTTCAAGACAAGTTAGTTTCCCGTGAATTGCAATCAGAAGCAAGGGAATACTTCAACAAGCAATCCCCCAAGGGAGATAAACGGATCAGTTCCTATCCATTTAATCTACGTTTCCAAAACAACACTAGCAGCACCACTGGGACAACTGAATTATCTGCACCAGGAATCAATAACAATCAGCTTACCCCTTCACCAGCAGATACTTCTAAACCATTTCCTGAACTGCGAATCAGAAATAACCAACCAACGCCTTTATCGACAGCTACTCCCAAACCATTCTCGGAACTGCAAATTAGAAATAACCAGCCTGCATCCTTACCTACAGGTGCTCTTAAGCCATTATCTGCACCGGCAGTCAATAGTAATCAACCTACGCCCTCATCAGCAGTTACTTCTAAACTATTCCCTGAACTGCAAATCAGGAATAATCAGCTTACGCCTTCATCAGCAGCTACTACTCCTAAACCGTTAGTGTTGCCGAGAGTCAATAAAAGTCAGCCTTTACCTTCGGCTGAATTGGATGGAAAATTAGTAGAACGGTTGCGCGAAGTTAAGCAAAACAGAGAAAAGTCTAATCCAGAAAAATAATCATCGGCTAGTTATTTTGGATTAAGAACAAGCTAAAAGCTATGAATGATAAAAATTCTGAATTTATCATTCATCTTTAAGATATCGTTTTTAGAAGTTGAGGCAATACGGTTCGGATAAGGCTTGATCCCCCCAACCCCCCTTAAAAAGGCTTGCTCATAATGGCTCTATTTCCCCCTTAAAAAGGGGGACTAAGGGGGATCTTTAAAGACTATGTACCTAAACCGAACCGTATTAGAAGTTGAGGAACTAGCGATCGCTAGTTCCTCATAGAGATAGTGAACTTTGAGACTTGTTAGAAGGTTTTAACAAGGAAATGCAGTGAGGGATTTCCAACAAATAAATTTTCCAATATTACCGGGTGGGTGTCTTGCTTGCTTTTAATTACTGGTGCATAAAGGCACTTGCCCCACTATAAATAGACAGTATATAGACAGTATAGCTACTTACCAGCCTTGTTCTGCATTCTGAAAAACATAAGCAGCTACCTCTAGAATTTCGTCAGGGCTTAACTTGCTTTTAAAGGCAGGCATGGCATTTTTACCATTTTGCACTTGGTGGATAATCGCCTGAATTGAGTCGCGATCATAATTTTCTAAGTACTTTGACAATGCTTCCTTTTTCAAGGTTTTCTGGCTAATAAGGATGTTACCGCCACCTATATGGCAAGAAGCGCAGTTAGCCTCGAAAATTTTAGCACCGTTAGATGTTTCAGCAGCTAGTGCTGGACTAATGAATGTCAATTTAAATAGAGCGATCGCCAACAGTAGGATTAATAAAAGTATTTTCAACAGAATTTCCTCGTAACAAGCCTCCAGCAAGAGTATAAACGCGATTAATGTCTGATTAAGTCAAATTTGATCAAAATTGGCGGTAACGAATTCATCCCTCTATCGCTACAGGTTACTTAGCGTTTTAGGGAAGCATAGGACTCGTTACCGCCATTTATTCATTGTGTGCGTCACTCTAGGAGTGTGGCGTGTTGCTATGAGCTAATTTCAGAGAAGGAAGCCCAGAAGATCATCTTCTGTCAACGGCGATGTTTCTAGCCTTGGACAGTGATTGTACCAACCATGCCAGCACCACGGTGAGGTTCACAGTAGAAGGTGTAATCACCAGCAGGTGCGTCTGCGGGGAAAGTGGTTGTTTCCTTTTGACCGGCACTCATCATCAAATTCTTATGAGACAGAGATTTTGCTAAAGTAGCGTCCTTAGCGGGGTTTTTGGCAGCATCAAACACAACATTATGGGGAGGAACTTTATTGTTCACCCATTCAATTGTGTCACCTGGTTTAACTGTCAACTTTTTCGGTTCAAATGCCAGCATTCCTTTATCGCTACCCAATTTCACCTGATAGGTTTCAGCCGAAGCACTGGGGGTAAAAATAGCAAAGCTGCTAACAACTAAAAGGATTGTCAACACAGCTAAACTAAGGCGTCGCCAGCTTGCCGAAATCAATTTCATGGATCTCTCCTAACAAACAATTTTTTTTCCTTTCTCATTTTAAATAAAATCAACACCAAATATGACAATCTGTCATAGATACAATTTTTTTTTTAACAATGTGGAGCAATATTATTGCAAAAAGCTGTGCAATCAGTAATAAACGCTAGACTGCCATAGCCCAAAAAGCCTGTGAATAAAGGTAAACGGTGAAATAAGGGATTTTTATTTTTTCTTTAGGAATATCTTGACTTATGAAAAATTTTTTGTGCCCAAACCAAGAAGATTTTGTACTGCTGTGAGAATGAAAGCAGCTAAACTTTGGTGAAAACTGGGGAATGGGGAATGGGGAATGGGGAATGCCCTATGCCCTATGCCCTATGCCCCAATGACTCAGTACTAATTTCAGGATTTAGTAATAGATTTTTCCGCCTCCCCACTTAGTGCCAACGATTTTAGGTTGTAAGAGAATATGACCGGCGATCGCCTCCAAGTCATCATCTGTCAGATTTCGCATTGCTGTGAAAATATCTGCGCTTTTGATACTTGGATGGATTTCGGAAATCTCTTCTTCCCCATCGTAAGTAGTGGGATTTTTCAGGTAATCCACCAAGCCTTCAATGTTATTACGGTTGGGTGTTGCCAGTGCCAGATCCTCTGGAGTAAGTCCAACATTCTGGTTTACCTTGGTAACTCCCCCAGCATGACATTGGGCGCAAGCGTAATTAAATAAGCGTTTGCCTTCTTTGACTTGTTTAAGGCTAAGTACAACGGTATCACCTTGAGCATTTAATGGCACTGTCCGGGTAGCTTCGTCCAGTTCCACTGCTGTCGCGCTACCGACAAGCAACTGAAACGAGAGTAAAACAGTAACCACAACAACGCCAATTAGTCTTCTAAACATGTTTCCCCTTAAAATTTTTGACGCTCAACACAGCTAAGAAAGCGATTCTCAATCTCCAAGCTGCTAATTACTAATGACTTACTGTTTTTTATCATTAGCTATCAGTGATTAGCCAAAGCCCGAGATAACCCTTCAGGTGACTTCGTTATCACCCACCAAGCTGCTAGTACCTTTTGGGCCTATTTCAGACGATATTTGGGAAATAATTGCCTTTGCATCTTCTAACGCCAAACGAGTCTTTTGGTGTTTGTAGGCGATTCCCAGTTGGTTACACAGAGAAAACACTTCTTCTACAGGAATGCTGTAGTCGGCTGCTATCTCTGCGATCGATAGGTCTGCAAAACCCATAATGCTTGTTAACTGATAGATAGAGATTGAGTCGCTGTAATACCAATATCACGTTAGGAGTGCAATTTGTTGCCCAAAATACTGTTTGGGGATCAGGAGGGGGAAAGAGGGCAGAGGGAGTAGGGAGAGTAAGGGAAGAGGGGGAAGAATTTTTAACTTTTGACAAATGACTATTAGCCTTTTCTCCCGGTAAAGGTAACGCTTTGAATAAAGTAACGGTTAAAAAAGGCGTAAATACCTAAAGCTGGTAGGGTAAAGACCATAGAAGCCGCCATAATAATGTAGTTGTAATAACTATGTATTGACCTTTAAAGGCGTTCAGCCCTAAGGGGAGAGTAAACATTTCTGGGTCAAATAGGATAACTATTAGGTAGTAAAAAATTATTCCAACTCCCCACGAATACAAAAACTGCCTGTGCCGCCAGTGCTGGTTTTGCTAAAGGTAAGACAATATGTCGGAAAATTCCAAAGGTATTTAAGCCATCCAGTTGCGTTGCTTCTTCTAGCTCTTTAGGAAAATTAACAAAAAACTGCCGCATCATCAAAATAAAAGTGGCATTAACCATGCTAGGGAAAATCTTCGCCTCCAAAAAGTCGCCGTTGAATCAAAGTGATGGCAATGATCACTCCTGCTAATAAAAATGCGATCGCAGCTGCATATCCCATTTGTAAATTCCGAAACACAGTTTGGTTAAATTAGCAGCACCACAGTTAAGGTAGCGTTGTTTGGTCCGTCAGTACCGCCAGAAAAGATGTAAGACTGCTCAAAAAGTTGAAAAGTCCCAATCACCCCCACTGCCACCACAAAGAAGGTTACAGGCTTCAGCAAGGGAAGGGTAATGTAGACATAATTGCCGCCACCCATTTGCACCATCGAGTTTCGCCGCCTCATAAAGTGTTTGGGGTATATCCTGCAACGCCGCCAGATAAATCACCATGAAAAACGGTGCCGTTGACCAAATGTTCAGGATCATACTGCCTTTGAGCGCAACAGTTGGATCGCCCAACCAGTTATAAGTAGGTAGTCCCACCAAAAGCAAGAAAATCGTTTAATAGCCCATCAGTGTTATAAATCCACATGAAGATAAGCATCAGCACTCCTGAAGAAGTGACTGTGGGTAAAAAGTAGAAGATGCGCCACCAGTTTTTACCACGAATCCCAGAATCAGAAAATTATATATTCGGTTTTCATTAGGATGCTAAATATTCAGATAGAGGAATTCTCTACGATTCTAAATAAGCCTGTGAGAATTATTAAATTTCTTATAAAGGCAGTCCAGTAATAAGAAAAAATTGACAATTTTATCAAAAGATAATTCATTGCAACTGCATCTTGAGACTTGTAAAATCTAATGCCGTAGAGTCTGTTTGCGCCAATTTTTTAGTTTCAAAATATTCAGATTGTCTTCTCTAGAGAACAACTCACACGATTTACGCAAATTGAAAGACTTTTGCAAAAGTAACATATTTCCGAAAATTGAATATCCGACTTGTTGTCAAAATCAATAGTTTCTGAGGTTAGAAATTTTAAATGATCCTTCGCTCACTCCAGGTGTGTCTAGTTCCATTAGTTCTCACCTGCACTAGCGTTTGCTTAGATGTAATGAGAGCAACAGCGCAAACCATATATCCATTTACTGGCAATTATCGCACAACAGTTAACATTGAGCCGATCTCAGGCAATATTTCAAAGGTATTTGAAGTAGGTGTGAGTGATGATGCTCCATATGATTTAGGACTATACGAGGGTTTAACATACTCCGTGCTAGATACCAATGGAAATCTCACTTTTAACAACAATCCAGAAGTATTTGGCGTCCAAGGTTTTCCATTAGGCTACATTCTATTGGGTGACGGTACTAATAAGTTATTTGGAACAAGTGATGCTAGTGCTTCAGTTAATTTTGAAAATCTGACGGCTAAAGGTTCTGGCGTCGTAAATATCACTGATGGTGAAGGCATATTCAAAAACGCTACAAGCACACTATTATTCTCAGAAGAGGACATAGTTATTCTAGGAGAAACTATTACATTGAAGGGTCAGGCTTTAGTAAGCGGTTTTATCGAAGTTCCCCAGGAAGTTCCAGAACCAACAACTATGACGCCACTAATTAGCATAGGTTTGATTGGAGCCAGTTTTCTCTTGCACCGACGCTACCGTAGATTTGCTGGATGATCTCAGTTGGAATAAATTCGATATCTAAAGCTTGCAATCAACAGTTAACGCAAATACTTTTGATCCTCTGCTACTTTGTCAAGTGTGATTTGCTAAGTTCGTAGTTTGCGCTGTTTTGAAAGACAGCGCAAACTACGAACAGTCTCCACCCCTCAATTATTTTTTGACAGACTACTACCCTATTTGGATTGTCAAATGCCTTTATCTTTATTTACTAAATCTACCCTTAGTTTTATATTTATTACTATTTGTCTTGCGGTTTTTTCTGGAATAAAATCAGCAAAAGCTGCGTCATTTAGTGTGGTTGCTGAGGGACTTGATAATGTCCGTGGTCTGAATTTTGCTCCTGACGGTAGTCTCTATATTACAGAGTCAGGCGTGGGGGGAAATGGGCGATGTATTCCTGGCCCTAGTTTGGAAGGTCTGCTTTCATGTGCTGGTACAAGTGGTGCTGTAACTAAAGTTAAGGATGGGAAACAAGAACGTGTAATTACAGGATTACCTTCAATAGCATTAAGACCTACTGGTAATACAGGTGAAGGCCCTCAAGATATCCAATTTGATCGCTTGGGAAATCCTTATATTTTAATTGGGTATGGTGGTAATCCAACTATTTCCGATTTTCCAAAAAATTCTCCTAGCTGGGGACAGCTTTATAAAGTAGACCTGGAAACAGGTTCATTGAAAAGTATTGCTGATTTGGCAAAATACGAATTCGCCAATAATGCAGATGGGGTTGATGTGCTTGATGTTAGTGGTGAAATAGCTAGCAATCCCTATGCTTTTACAATTAATGATGATACTGCTTATATTGTTGATGCAGCTGCAAACAACGTTTTGGCTGTGGGGCTTGATGGAAGTGATTTAAGGTCACTAACTGTGCTTCCTACACAAAAGATTACTAATCCCATTTTCCCTACTCCTGAGCCAGGGCAAGTAGCACCTCCTGATGCACCGCCACCTGGACAAACACCGCAGGAGATTGAAATTCAATCAGTACCTACAGGTGTTACATTTGGGCCCGATGGTGCAATATATGTGAGCGAATACACTGGTTTCCCTTTTCCAGAAGGTGAAGCGAGAATTTTTCGTGTTCAAGGTGACGGTGAAACTACAGTTTACGCTGATGGTTTTACCCAACTGAGTGACTTGGCTTTTGATGCTGAAAGTAATTTGTATGCTTTACAGTATGGCAATGAACCACAGTGGAAAGGTGTTTCTGATGCTTCTTTAGTGCAAATAGCTCCTGATGGAACTCGGACAACGCTGCTGAGTGGTAATGGGTTAGAGTCTGCCACTGCCTTGACTGTTGGCCCTGATGGTGACATCTACGTTTCAAATAAAGGCGATCGCCCAGGACAAGGACAAGTCCTGAGGATTGACACTACAAGAAAAGTTCCTGAACCGACTTCTATATTGAGTATGTTAGTAGCATTGAGTGCATTAGGTATTGGTTCACTCACCAAGCGCAGCTCTTCAGGCAACTCAAAATTGCAATCCTATAAATAATTGGGTCAACATTACGACATTCATAAAAAACATTCAAACATCTGCCACAAACACTTGAATAATTACCTATGAGTGTTTAAGGTTTGCAATGAGCATCTTAGCGAAATTGAAAAACTTGTTAAGCGATCGCCTGAGATAATTTTGAGAAAGATTGCTTACTCCATCGCTCTAATTTGCTGATTAGCTTCATTCTGTGCCTTTAGGGAACTTCCAGTTAAAAAAACATCCCATCCCTACGGAACGCTTTGCGAACTTAGGAGCGCAAGGACTTGCACCTCTACAAATCTAGAAATAATTTGGGTTACAACCCAAACTCTTGACCAAAAGCTTTAATTTTATAACCCTGACGCGCCAATTCGGGAATTTCTCCAAAGCCGTATCTGTTAAGTTTGCCTGTCAATTGCTTCGAGTAGTTACGTAGTTCATCCCAAGTAGCTGGTGGATTACTCAAGCCTGCGGCGGCGAAGGCTTTTTTGTTATAAAATAGGGTAAGAGTGGAATAGTCTTTGGGAAGACCATAAATCTGATTCTGGTATTTGAAACTGTCGAGTAAGGTATCCTCGAAGTCTGTTAGGTCAAATTCGGGGGTAATGTAAGCATCTAAGGGTTCTAGGACATTTTGACTTCTCAAGAAAGGAGCTTCCAGCGCATCCAGACAAAAGACATCAGGCGCAGCTTCCCCAACTAAACGAGTTTTGATTACATCCACATATTAGTCAGAAATCACCTCATATTTGACCTTAATAGTTGGATCTTTTGTCTCAAAGTCTTGCAATACCTGCCTCAAAAGTATTTTCTCAACAGGAGAACCTCGCAGCCACTAAGTTTAATGGTGACTGCGGTAGATGCTGAAAGTTTGCTTGGTAATTGTAAGCTTTGACAAGCAATAATAGCGATCGCCATTACCAATCCCAAAAAATTAAATAATCTTTTCTTGATCACACACAGATAAGAGTCTCTCTCTTTTTACTTATACCTTTTGTTATCAAGAAGTGATATTTTACTTATTGTAAATTTTTGTTTAGAATTACAAGCTAAAATAACGAAAAATTATCAAAAATGCTAGAAAAGCATACTGAGTTCCTTTGCAACCGAATTACTCCCAGAATGCTTTACTCATAAACATACATTATGGATATTGTTCAGGTTGAAACAACTGCGCCACTGAGTCTAGAAATTCCCCAGATTGCCTTACCATCACCAACAATTTCTCCAAACTCTCGAATTCCCAAGGATGCAATTCGCACTAGTTTAAAAGCTTCTACTACAGATTCTGTCTTAGCAGCAGTTTACTCCCTTGGAACTGGCGGGATTTTACTCAGCAATTTCTTGGTGGAATTGGGTGCTAGTCCAGTGGTATTTGGGATGCTATGTTCCATCCCCATGTTGGTCAATCTGATTCAGCCGTTGGGTGCTTACTTGTCTGAACGCAGCACCAGCCGTTTTCAATATTCTCTTCGGACACACGGAGTTGGTCGGCTGCTATGGCTGGTTCTAGTAATCGGTATTGCAGGCGTAAGCTTGGGAGTAATTAATACTCACCAGTTAGTGATATTGACACTCTTGATTGTCCTATTCAGCAATCTTTTGGGAGGATTAGGAGCGGCATCATGGCTAAGTTGGGTAGCAATGATAGTTCCTCGGCAATTACGAGGCAGGTATTTTGGGATACGCAATAGTGCTGCTAGCCTCACAAATTTGATTTGCGTACCAATAGCGGGTTTATTTGTATCACATTGGTATGGTGGAAGTCTCCAAGGCTATGGGGTAGTTCTGCTGGTAGGGATAGTGTTTGGGATTGTGGGATTGGGGTGTCAATATTTCCAGGTGGATATGAATCCGCGGTCGCAAAACACTTATTATGGCAAGTTACCTCAAACAAATGAGATTGAACAAGAGGGAAGGGAGTTCTTAGCAGGGAGCAAAGGGGAGAGTTCAGTTGAGGATTCGACCCCACCTGTTGCGCCAGCTTCCAGCATCTGGAAAAACTCTAACTTTTTGAGATTTCTGCTGTATTTCAGCTTCTGGGCGCTTGCTGTTAACCTCAGCAGTCCGTTTTTTAACCTTTATATGCTCGATACGCTCGATTTAGACGTGAGCTACGTAACTATCTACAACAGCCTTCAGGCGGGGGCGACTTTGCTGATGCTCATCCTGTGGGGCAAATTAGCAGACAAAATAGGCAATCGTCCCATTCTTATCTGTATTGGGATTTTGGTTGCAGCCACACCACTGCTTTGGCTGGGGATTGGTGTTAATCGCCTTGATATCTGGTTGTGGTTACCCCTGTTACACATTTTGACTGGAGGTACTTGGGCGGCGATTGACTTGTGCAACAACAATATACAATTGGCGATCGCACCAACTAAAAATCAGTCTATCTATTTTGCGATCGCAGCTGCCGTTGCTGGAGGGAGCGGTGCTTTGGGCGCAACTATAGGCAGCTTCATCATCCAATTTGCTCAGTTTGGAGGCTTATTGGGGTTGTTCGCCCTCTCTAGCCTATTCCGACTAGTAGCGCTTATGCCACTGCTTTTTGTCAAAGAGCCAGAGAGGTGAGGGAGTAAGGGACTTTCAAATAGAAAAATATACCATCCCTGCGGGACGCTACGCGTAGCTTGCTTCCCCAAAGGGGTACGCTATAGAGGCAGGGGGCAGGGAGCAGGGAGCAGGGAGCAGGGGGAGGGAAATTCGTAGTGAAGTCCAGAAATTGGATAATTTATTTTTCGGATTTACCTAAGGAAGACAAGAGGGAGAAAATTTTACTTTCTCCCTTGTCTCCCCCTGCCCTATTCTGCTGCGGAAGAAGTCAAGGACATTGTTTCCCACAAAACCATCTGAGGTGTTGTTAGTACAGGCTGGTGTAGGGCAATCAGCTGGGCTAGGGTGTTCTTTAATTGGGTACGGGGTACGATATCATCAACAAAACCGTGTAGGAGCAAATCTTCAGCAGTCTGAAAATCGTCGGGTAGTTTTTCCCGTAGGGTTTGCTCAATCACTCGCCGACCGGCAAAACCAATGGTTGCCTTGGGTTCTGCCAAAATGATATCGCCTAACATTGCAAAACTTGCGGTAACGCCGCCCGTTGTAGGATTGGTCAAAACAGGAATATATAATAGTCGTGCGTCTTTATGGCGCTGTAGGGCTGCGGAAATTTTCGCCATCTGCATCAGAGAAAGCATTCCTTCTTGCATCCTCGCGCCACCAGAGGTACAGACGATAACTACAGGATACCGCCGTTGAGTGGCTTGCTCAATCATGCGGGTGAGTCTTTCTCCCACCACCGAACCCATGCTACCACCCATGAAGCGGAAGTCCATAACCCCAAGGGCAATGGGCAAACCGTTGATTTGACCTAAACCAGTTTTAACTGCGTCTATTAAGCCAATTTTATCTTGTGTTTCCCGGAGGCGATCGCTGTAGAGTTTGCGATCGCGAAATTCTAGCGGATCGGTTGGACGCAAATGCTCGTCTAGAGGTTTCCAGGTATTGTTATCTATCAATTGACGGATGCGCTCATCACTGTCTACCCGATTGTGATGACCACATTCGGCGCAAACCATCTGATTCGCTTTCAAGTCTTTTGTATATGCCAAAACGCTACATTTGGAACATTTATGCCACAGTCCATCAGCAATTTCGCGTTCTTGGCGTTCGAGGCTGGTAGATCCTGATTTCCGTCGATTGGCAAACCAATCAAATAGAGACTTTAAACCGCGTGATTCTTCGTTGTTAGCCATTTTTTATTTTATTTTAAGTGGGCATGAGGTCGAAAACATATCAAGCTGTATCGGGTTGTCTTTAGCCTTTTGTCATTTGTTTTTATTAATGACTAATGGCTACATCGTCAAATTAAGCTTTTAAGCAATTCAGACCTTAATTTTCATCTTTGGTTGCCAGCTTAACGAAAATACTTATACCAATACAAGTATCTTGCTCTTTTTTCAGCAGACTTAATTATATGGACGTACTGACAAAGCTATGAGAATACCAACCTCCAAATAAGATGCTTTCTCCCTCCTACCCAAATCAATGATTCGTATTGCTAGGTTATGAGCAATCAGCATCTGTTTCACTAGTTGTGCTTGCCAACGCTTAATCGCCGTTAACGGATTTCGGAAGTCTCCACCTTCTCTGCGTTCGCGCAGCGTGTCGTAGACAGACGCTAACGCGAACAATATATTCATAAGGTGGGTATTGTGAGCGGGTGATGGCGATTGCATCCAGGATATATAAGGAATCACCGATTTTTCGGGTATTATAGTAAGTATCTTGATCATCAATGCCACAAGCGAAAATCAAGCTTATAGGTATATGTTGGAAGAAAACCCTTCCCTACGGGACGCTACACCTGGCTTGCTTCTTTGAAGTAGTACGGCAGAGTTACGGGTAAAAGATTTGGCCCTTGGGAACCAGGACTTCTGCCCTTGGAGGGAATGTCAGACCAATAGAACTACGGAGTTCTGGGGGCTATTCTTGATGAATTGGGGGAGCTACGTCCGTGTAGACTACGGGGTAGTTCATGAGGGTAATACAAGTCACAACCTGAATACTATCAAAATATAAAGGGCAGATGGGGTAATGCTGGTTACAGTCACGAATTATAAATATTTATTATGAATAGGTATGGGGCATGGGAAAGAGGCAGAGGGGAAAACTCTTCTCTCTTGCTCCCTTGCTTCTTCCCCTGCTCACTGCTCCCCTGCCTCATTCCCCACTCCAGTTTAAAACGCTGGAAAAAATAACCGCAGGTAGCTAGACAAAATAGCTTCGCCGCTAAATAAAGCAATTACAGATCCTAAAGCCAGAAAAGGGCCAAAAGGCATTTTTTGTCCTAACCTTTGTGGCGATGTCTTGTGACTCGTGGCTTTGCTTCTACGCATAATGACACCGCTACCAATTAACGCTCCCAACGCACAGGCAATAAAACTAGCCAAGAGCAAATATTTCCAGCCTAACCAGGCTCCCATCATGGCTGCTAACTTAGCGTCACCCGCACCCATTGCAGTTTTGCCAAATGCAATTGAACCTAATAGGCCGATCGCATCAAATAGCCATAAACCCAATACTGCTCCTACTGTAGCCATCATAAAGTGATTGACTAATGCCACAGAACTACCCTCTGGTAGATAACCAAGCATCATTTGGAATAAAATTCCTATCACTAAACCCGATTGAGTAAGTGGATTGGGTAGGGTCATTGTATCTAGGTCAATGAGCGATAGCGCCAATAACCAACTACAAAAAGCCCAATAGCCTATTGTTAAAATCGAAACTTGAAATACCAAGAAAACCAATAAAAAAATTATGCCCGTTACCCCTTCTACCACGGGATAACGGACAGAAATTTTGCTTTTGCAATATCGACACCGCCCTCTTAATGAAATCCAGCCGAATACTGGTACATTGTCATAAGCTTTTAGCTGGTTTAAGCAATGGGGACAACGAGAAGGCGGCCAAAGAATTGACAGCCCAGCAGGTAGCCGATAAACAATAACGTTGATAAAGCTGCCAATAGATGCACCCAAAGCAAAGACTATTACACTCGCCAGGACGGCGAACAAAATGTCCATACAGTCATTTGTCCTTTGTCATTTATCCTGTGTCATTTGTCGTTTATCTTTTGTCCTTTGTCGAGAGTTAATCAATATTTACTCTTAACCAATGACTAATGACCAATGACTAATGACTAATGACCAATGACCAATGACTAATACATATGCGATTCAATTTGATTTAAGGGCACAAAACATTCTTGAGGTAAAAGAACTGGTTGGTTAGTAAAAATAACCTTACCTCGAAGAGTCACACGATTAATTGCTACACCGGAAGGTTGCCCAGCTATTTCGGGATGTACTTCACAGTGAATATAGTATATCTGCCCAGCGGCTCTGATTACGGCGGGATCAATCAAAGGCGATTGGTTTTTTGGGGCGGTAAAATTTACTTGACCTTGTCGTAATGCGTACACTATCGACTGTTATTAAATTGCTAGATTTCCCTTTAGTCTACCCGAAACTTATAGCAAAGGTTGCCAAATTGCCCAAGTTGCATGATTTAATTATTTTCCTTCAAGAGCTAAAATCAGTGCATCGCCCATAGCGCGGCAACCTAAAAGGTTTTTTCCTGGAGAAATTATATCTCCGGTGCGATCGCCTTGTTCTAAAACTTGCAATACAGCTTGTTCGATGTGATCTGCCGCTTTTGGTTGTTCTAAGGCGTAGCGTAGCATCATCGCTACACTCAAAACCTGTGCCAGAGGATTGGCTTTATCCTGTCCAGCAATATCTGGGGCGGAACCATGAACTGGTTCAAATACACCAGGGCCAGAAGCGCCTAAACTAGCCGAGGGTAACATCCCAATACTACCTGTGAGCATGGCAGCAGCATCAGAAAGAATATCACCAAACAAATTGCCTGTAACAATAGTATCGAACTGCTTGGGAGCGCGTACTAACTGCATAGCAGCATTATCTACATATAAATGAGAGAGTTCGATATCTGGATATTCCTGAGAAAGTTGGGTGATGCGATCGCGCCACAACTGAGATACTTCTAATACGTTCGCTTTATCCACCGAACAAAGTTTCCCACCGCGTTTTTTTGCCGCTTCAAACGCCACCCGCCCAATACGTTCGATTTCCGACTCCGTGTAAACCATTGTATTTACACCGCGTTTCTCACCAGTTTCTGTAGCAAAAATTCCTTTGGGTTTCCCAAAGTAAATCCCGCCAGTTAGTTCACGCACCACCATAATATCCACACCTTCCACAATTTCACGTTTCAAAGTCGAGGCGTCGATTAGCTGGGGCAAAATTTTCGCTGGGCGCAAATTGGCAAATAATCCCAAACCTGCGCGTAGTCCTAACAAACCTGCTTCTGGGCGTGAATTAGATGGCAGGGAATCCCATTTATAACCGCCAATCGCAGCGAGCAACACAGCATCACTGTTACGGCAAGCCTCTAGAGTAGCAGATGGTAGGGGTTCACCTGTGGCATCAATTGCTGCACCACCAATAAGGGCTTCTTGGAATTCAAACTTCAGATCAAATTGCTTCCCTACGACTTTCAGCACATCTACCGCCACTGCCATAATTTCAGGGCCAATGCCATCGCCGGGGAGTAGAGTAATGCGGTAGTTCTGGGTCATAGCTGATTATTACTAGGTAAATGCTTTCAGATTAAATATCATACCTAGCAAAATGTACTGATGGAGTTTTTAATTTATTTGGGTGCGGCTCTAACGTAATCATTTGGCATTGGATGAAACCACTATCAAACTTCTATATCCCTAGTTAAGCGGATCGAAACGCTGCAAGATGAGAGCTATAAACACCACTGGCAAACCTACACCCATACAAATGAGAGCTTGGATAAATGTCAAAGGTGTGGTGTCAAACACTTGATTCATCATGCTCCACTGACTGAACAGACATTGTAAAATCACCACAACAACGATTCCGATCGCAGGTGCATAGGCTACAGGCGTGCGTTTACCTTGGATTCTCACGACTAGAGATGGTAAAAACTGGCTAATGCTTAATAGGTAAAAGACTTCTGCCGCCACCAGCCCATTAATTGCCATCGTTCGCGCCAATGGTTCATTGCCTGTAGTTTGAAGTATCCATTGAAACATCCCAAAAATTACCAGCCAATTGAAAACGGAAATCGCGATGATGCGCTGGAGTAACCCACCTGATAAAAGTCTTTCTCTGGGGTTGCGGGGTGGTTGTTGCATCACCTGTCCAGATTTTGGCTCAAAGGCGAGGGGGACAATCAACGCTACGGAACTGACCATGTTGAGCCAGAGAATTTGGATTGGTAAGATGGGAAGCACGGTGGCCAAAAGAATAGCAATCAAAATCGTCATGGATTCGCCAACGTTAATCGGCAGCAAGAAGGCGATCGCTTTTCGCAAGTTGCGGTAAACACTACGCCCTTCCTCCACAGCAGCTTCAATTGAGGCGAAGTTATCGTTAGTTAGAAGCATATCCGCCGATTCTTTGGCAACCTCTGCCCCGGCTATGCCCATCGCTACACCAATATCTGCCTGTTTGAGAGCGGGAGCATCATTTACGCCATCTCCAGTCATGGCAACAATTTCACCCTGAGACTGCAATGCTTTTACCAGAAGCAATTTTTGTTCTGGAGCAACTCGCGCAAATACCATACCTTGTTCAGCCGCTTGGGCGAATTCTTTTTCATCCATCTGAGCTAATTGCTGTCCGGTGAAAACTTGTGCTTCAGTCGAGCAAATTCCCATTTGACGGGCGATCGCAGCTGCTGTTAGTGCATGATCCCCAGTGATCATCTTCACCTGAATCCCGGCAGATTGACAGGCTTTCACTGCGGCGATCGCTTCCTCACGAGGCGGATCGATTATGCCTTGAAGTCCCAGAAACACTAGTCCTCGATCGATATCATTGCGATCCAAGGATCGCTTAGTGGCAACTTCTTTGCTGGCAAAAGCTAGCACTCGTAACCCTTGGTTTGCCATACCAGCAACTTCCTCTTCTACTGCGGCAGGATTGAGACGAGCGAGTTGTCCTTGAGCATCGAACATGCGATCGCATCGTTGGAGAATTGCCTCTACAGAACCTTTGAGATAAATCACATTCAGCCCTCGTTTTGCATCTAATTCATGCATTGTCGCCATGTATTGGAATTGAGACTCAAAGGGAATGGTGTCTATTCTAGGTAATTCTTGCTCTAGATTCCCTTGCGTCAATCCCGCTTTATTGGCAGCTGTAATCAATGCTCCCTCAGTTGGGGTTCCTACTAAGTCCCACTGTCCGTCTCCCCATTCGATGTGAGAATCATTGCACAGCAATCCTGCTTCCAGGGATTCCCAAAGAGCAATATGTCCATCTACATTGAAATCAACAGGTTGCTGATTGATCAGAATTTCACCATCTGGGGCATAACCAATACCGCTAACGGTGTAATGTTGTCCACCTGCATAAATCTTTTGAACCGTCATCTGATTCTCAGTTAACGTCCCAGTTTTGTCAGAGCAAATAACAGTGGTACTTCCCAAGGTTTCCACAGCAGGTAGCTTGCGAATAATCGCCTTACGTCGTGCCATCCGGGAAACTCCGATCGCTAAAGTGACGGTAACAATTGCAGGTAATCCTTCGGGAATCGCGCTGACTACCAGAGCCACAGTCGCTTTGAAAACATCAATCCAAGATTCGCCTTGTCCTAATCCGATTGCAAATGTCAGAGCAGCCAAACCTAAAATGACATACAACAGGCTTTTGCTAAATTTGTCAATATTTCGCGTTAACGGTGTTTTCAGATTTGTGCTGCTTTCAATTAACTGGGAGATGCGACCGGTTTCTGTGGCATCTGCGATCGCTACTACAATCCCTTCTGCCTGTCCAAAACTAACGAAACTTCCGGCATACACCATATTGCTTCGTTCAGCTAACGGTGTTTCAACAGCCAGCGATGCCGTTGCTTTCTCCACCGGAACGGATTCGCCTGTTAAGGCAGACTCGTCAACTTGCAACCCACGCACACTTAATAACCGCAAATCGGCGGGTACTTTATCCCCAGATGCCAGCAATACCAAATCACCCAGAACAAGTTCAGCCGAAGCCAGACGGGTTTTTTGACCATCGCGAATCAAAGTTGCTTCGGTAGTGACAGCTTTGGATAAAGCAGCGATCGCGCCTTCTGCTTTCGATTCTTGAATGTAGCCAATGATCACATTAATTAGGGTGACACCAAAAATTACTCCCGCATCTATCCAATCTCGCAGTAGCAGCGTCACCAGTCCCGCCGTCAACAAAATATATAGTAGTGGTTGATTAAATTGCTCTAAAAATCGTAGCCAAGGACTTTTTCCACTTTTACCAGTCAGTTGATTTGCACCCATCTGCTGGTGTCGTTTGGTAGCTTCTTTATGTGTCAAACCTGCTTCGCGATGGCTGGCTAAGGTTTGCACAACCTTTTGTTCGCCCAGAGTATGCCATTCATAGTTGAGTAAATCTTCTGTTGTCTGAGCAAAAGTATTTGTAGCGATCGTATCTGCTGTCATTTTCGACTCCAAAAAATAATTAGTAATTAACAGATTTAATCTGGATCTATCTGTTTGAATCTGTATCTTTCTTTTTTGAAATTGGTGTTATTACGAGAATCTTTTGCTAAGTTCATAAATATGCCATTCCCGCACACCCCAATAACTGAGAATCGATTCCGCTTGCAAGATTTCATCTGTTGTTCCCTCTACTTTCACCAAAAATTTTTCTTGGCAGGTGGTTGGCTCGCGTCTAGCTTGCCTTTCAGGAGCAAACCAACCTTGAAATGCGCCATAAACACTGCCAAAAATCGCACTCGCTCCACCCGCAAGCAATGTAGTCACCACAGATTCAACTGCTAATGCTGGACCAAAACCGGGAATAACTAATACACCAAGTCCGGCTGTTAGTGCCAGGAAACCCCCGGTTGTTCCTCCTGTAATTGCGCCTGCTTTAGCACCTTCGAACGGAGTTATGGGATGTTTTCCCGCATTAGCGTCCTCGTGCAACTTTTTGTCTTTAGAGTCTAAAGTGAACACAGAAATTTTCTGCATGGGAAAGTCAATTGCTCTGAGTTCATCAAGCACCTGTGTTATAGCCTGACGGGTAGAAATGATGCCGATTGCATTTTTAACTGGACTAAAATTCATCACAACATCTCCTATAAAAATCAGTAATTTTAAAACGAATTTTTATTAATCTCCAAATAGTAAAAAACTATAGTTTTTTAGTGTGAGCATGAACCGTATTAGTTCGGGTATTCGTTTTAAACCTCAGTTGGGTTAGTTTCGTTTGTCTGCCTCTTTTCCAGGATTGCTGATAAATGTGAACGAAAAGTGAATAAATCGTTTATCTACCTAATTTCACTTTTAAATCACATTTGTCCCTCAAGTTAAAAGACAACAAATGTGAATGAAGTAATTGATTATTAGAGCTAGATATGAGCTTTAAGAAGATTTTGGTAGCGGACGATGATTCACCTGCGACGACTGCAACAGTGTTTACAAAAGCGCTGGAGTTAGCCCAAACAGATGCTGTCCAGTTAATGATTTGTCACAACGTTGAGCTAGCAGTTTCTAGTCAACTCACTGTGAACTTAGTAGACCTAGAAATAGAAACACAACAGGCACAAAATTTACTCCAGTTGTGAAAACACAAGGCATTATGGCAGAATCCAGTTATCAAACAGGAGATCCTGGGACTAACATCTGTGATTTAGCCCGGAGTTGGGGAGCAGATTTGATTGTGCTTGGTCGTAGAGGACTTAAAGGATTTGCCGAACTTTTAGCAGGAAGTGTGAGTAATCACGGAGTGCATCACGCTCCATGTTCCGTCCTGGTTGCTCAAGGTCAGTAGTTCCTTCAGAACTGCCTAGCAATCACCAGAATTCTGCTGTGAAAACGTGAGTTTTCTACGAATAGTATTCATTATGTTTTACAAGAAACAATCTAGTTTCCTCGTAATCCACCAAGGAAACTTTGTATGGTTTATTTTATGGTAGGAAAATCAAGTTATTTTCTCGCCCTGCTTCCCCTGCTTTATCTACCTACCTTCACCCGTAATTTTTGGGTTGGTCGATTAATAGAACTAGAATACATGGGGTTGTTTTTAGCAGGAATAACCGTTTTAATTGTGGTTTTTCTATCTATTCATACCCATGAACATCTACACTGAAATTGAAATTCAGGCATCCGATGAGCAAGTCTGGAACCTACTCACTGATTTTGCCAGTTTTCCACATTGGAATCTGTTTATTCGTCAAATTAGTGGTTTGCTCAGTGAAGGGGCACAGCTAACCGTTCACTTTCAGCCTCCGGGTAAAGATATTGTGACCTTTCGACCTACGGTGATTACGGTAGAACCTAATCGCAAATTGCGCTGGTTATGGCACTTTTTGATACCAGGGTTATTTGACGTTGAACATAGCTTTATCATTGAACCGTTAGTAAGCGATGTCTACGACGGGCTACGCCTACGCGTCCGTTTCATTCAGCAAGAATCTTTCCAGGGTTTACTAGTACCTCTGCTGGCTCGTCGATTAAATATTGACGTTCGCCAAGGGTTTGAAGCGATGAACCAAACATTAAAAACCAAGGCAGAACGCATTGAAAATAAAAGTCAGGAGGTCAGAAAGTTTATATAATAAGCCTTTTTCAACTATAGTAATAGCCTGAAATCGGATCGATGTTATTCCACAATCTCATAGCGCACTAACTTTCTAACATCTTCACGGGGTAGACCTAGTTCTTGGGCAATTGTCGCTTCTATTTGGCTGAATTCTATTGTTGGAAGTTCTAATTCCAACCGCTTCAAGATGGGGTCTGCTGTTTCTACTTCTACCTGGGTAATTCTTTTAGTTCGGTTGACGGCGGCGTTAATGAGCAACACATTGACTGATACCCGTGCTTCAAGCTGAGTATCTGACTGAAGTTTTTTCTCGGTGGAGTAGGGTCGGCTTAACTCTTGAGCAGCTAGGAAATTACAGCCAAGCCAAAACACAACCGCTACTAGTGGTAGAGGCAACCAAAACTCTAATCCCAGCCCTTGCAGCCAACGTTTACTAATACGCCACACACTACACCTGCTTCTGATTTTGCTAGGTCACACTTCATGTATATCCTAATGGGGTAGACAATCCTCTGAAATCTTACTGATGAAAGACGTTGAGATTGCTTCAATAGATTATTCTAAACAAGCACAAGTGTATAAAGGTGATGAAAATCTTACTGGTAGAGGATGATCCAAAGCAATTAATGCCGCTGCAAATGGTTCTCTCTCAGGCTGGACACAGCGTCGATGGTGTCAAGGATGGTGAAACTGCTCAATGGCTTTTGGCTGAAAAAGAATATGACCTGCTAATTTTAGATTGGATGTTACCTCGGATTAGTGGAGTGAGTTTGTGTCAACAGTATCGGGCGGCGGGAAAAACAGCTCCCGTATTAATGATCACGGCGAAAGATACCACACCCGATAAAGTCATAGGATTAGATGCCGGAGCAGATGATTACCTGGTAAAACCAATTGATATCGTGGAGTTCATGGCACGGGTGCGGGCATTGAGGAGGCGATCGCCCCTTTGGCAAGGAGACACCCTCTGCTTGGCAGACCTCGAACTTCATCTCGATAGACTAATTTTGGAGCGACAAGGAGCGATCGTATCCCTTTCCAGCCAGGAATTTCAGTTGCTAGAGTACTTCATGCGTCATCCTAAGCAAGTCCTGACTCGCAACCAGATTGAGCAAGCTGTATGGGAGTGGGGTAGTGAGCCAGAAAGCAATGCAATCACCGTTCTAGTTCGTAAACTTCGCCAACGTTTGCAAACATTAGCAGCAGCCGATTGGATTGAAACTGTTTACGGTATGGGCTATCGCCTCAACCCTCCAGAACCATTTTGAAACTTGATAATGGCTGAGACGAAGAGTAGGAAGTAGTGTAGTTCAATTACTTGAAAAGTCTTGTAATTATGAACTTGTACTGAGCGTAGCCGAAATATTACGAATTAGCATAAGTTGTGTTTAACCGCAGTCGTCGTAATTTAGCTCGTTGGTTTACCCTTTCAATGGGGTGCATTCTGATTCTCTTTGCTGGAGTCATTTACAATCTTGAGGTAAAAGACAAACTCAAAGCATTAGATCAACTGCTTTATAAAAGAGCAGAGCTAATGGCAGCCAGTTCGCAGTATCGGCTGTATCAAGGACAAAAAGAAGTCGATCTGAGCAATATACCGCTATTAGGTAGTGGTTCTCACCCCGCTGATATTGAACTGGTCTATGTTCGCTGGTATGACCCGTATGGCAAACTCAAGCGGTTTTTTGGTACTCCACCTCCAGAGAAGTTGGGAATAGCATTTGAGTTTCTCACAATTAAGACCGTTGACCAGTTTACAGGTGAGACGCTTTGGCTTCGTCAAGTTACCCTACCTGTTCAAGGAGGAAATTCGGTCATCGGCTATCTGCAAGTTGCTATCCCGCTGACAGAAACTCAAAACGATCTCAGAGAATTTCAGTTAATGTTGACCCTTGCTGTGCCTGTAGCACTGGGGTTAATTGGACTTACAGGTTGGGTGCTTGGTGGCATAGCTATGCAACCAGTTCAGCAAGCCTATAATCAACTACAACGCTTCACATCAGATGCTTCTCATGAGTTGCGATCGCCCCTTTCTGCGATTTTGACCAATGCCCAAGTTGGGTTACTAATGGCAGGAGACCATCCCCAAATCCATCCCTCAGTGAAGAACATCATCGATAGCGCCAAGTCGATGAGTACCTTGGTCAATAACCTACTGCTGTTGGCTCGGCATCAAGGAAAATTAACTCCCGAATCTCTCAAAAAGGTTAATCTTAATAGCTTGCTAGAGAATTTAGCAATTTATTACAATACTGTTGCTGCAAAAGCGTCGATCAACTTGATCAGCCATTTACCAGAACAACCTATTGAGTTGTGGTCCGATCCCGATTTGCTGCGGCTAGCTGTGGAAAACTTACTCAACAATGCCTGTAATTACACTCCATCTGGTGGAACTGTCTGGTTACGCTTAGAACCTCACCCAGATCGGGCAGTAATTCAGGTCATCGATACTGGAATTGGAATTCCAGAGGCAGATTTACCTTACATTTTTGATCGCTTTTACCGAGTTGATACAGAACGTGCCAGAGAAAGCGGCGGATTTGGGTTGGGATTAGCGATCGCTCAACAAATTGTCCAGGCTCACGGTGGTAACATTCATGTGGTGAGCAACGAGGGTAAAGGTTCAACTTTCCAGATAAAGCTACCGTTTATGAGCCATTCCTAAATCACCTTTAAGAAATGATTCATAATGAAAATCTAAAGCAAACGACCTACTAACAGAGAAGGCACTGTTCGTAAATTCAAGTTCAATTTATCCAAAGGTAGACTATTACAAAAACATTTTAGAGTTGAGCCAAGCTTCTTCAAAGTTGTAGCTGTCGGTTTTTTGACAGGTAGTAGATTACTTCGATGCCTATGGCTACTCCTACCATAAACACTAAAACCCAGACGGTTTGTGGATCTGTTTGCAAAGCAAACCAAATTAACATCCCTAATGCCACTAAACATATTCCAGTACCTAGAAAAGATTTCTTAAATAGCAGAATAAGAATTAATAAGTAGGTGAGGTGTATACCTTACCTACTTTTTTATATCACCAATTTCTTTCGAGTCAGTTTCAATTTCCGAAACCAGCCTGACAAAAGTTGTAGAAAAAGGTTAGGTTAACTGTTAATCACAAGCCGCACCCCAGCCGCGATGGTAAAAGAATTAGCAATTTGCACCCGTGGACTAACTAAGCAATTTGATCGGCACGTTGCTGTCAATGATGTGGATTTAGAAATCCAGGCGGGGGAAGTATATGGACTGATTGGGCCCAATGGCGCGGGTAAAACAACTCTCATCCGAATGTTGGCAACTGCTGAGGAACCAACAACGGGTGAGATTTATATTAATGGCGATCGTTTACTCCGTGACAAGAGTAATCCCAAACTTAAGCGTCGTCTTGGCTACTTACCCGATGACTACCCACTGTATGAGGATTTGACGGTCTGGGACTACCTAGATTATTTTGCGCGTCTCTATCGTTTACGAGAACCACGGCGCACTCAACGCTTACATGAAGTTTTAGAACTAATCCAACTTGGTAATAAACGCAATAGTCGTATTTCTACCCTGTCGCGGGGAATGAAACAGCGCTTAAGTTTAGCGCGAACCATTATCCACGAACCGATTTTACTACTCCTAGATGAACCTGTTTCTGGGCTTGATCCTATTGCTAGGATGCACTTTCGTGAAATCATCAAGGCTTTACAAGAAGCTGGGATGACTGTAATCATTTCTTCTCACGTTCTGAGTGATTTAGCTGAACTCTGTACTTCTGTAGGAATTATGGAACTTGGCTTTTTAGTAGAAAGTACCTCTTTACAGCAACTTTATCAACGTCTTGCCCATCAGCAAATTATGATATCAACTCTGGGGAACCTAGAAACACTATTAAGGGAATTGAAACATCATCATTTAGTAGAAGAGTGGGAGGTGATATCAGGAAAAAACAGCGTGCGGGTGAATTTTTCGGGCAAAGATGAAGATAGTGCTGAGTTGTTGCGATCGCTCATTAAAGCAGGCATTCCTCTGACTGATTTTCACTGCTCGCAAGAAGACTTAGAAACTATTTTCTTAAAATTAGGTCACAAACAAGCATCTTGATTCGTCAATAAATATTACTACCCATTTTTGGAGAATTTTTTCCTATGATGCTCAATTTAGTAGACAAAATCGGCGATTGGAATCCGCAACTATTCCGGGAACTCAAAGGACGCCTGAAATTTTTTAATGTAGCGATCGCAGTTGCAACATCTCTACTTCTACAAATGGTAGTTTTTTTATATCAGTTACGTGAGTTTCCTAATGATGAATACTCGCTAACTGCTACATACTGTCGTTTGCGCCAATTATATGAACCACGGCAAAACCAGCTTTACCAGCAATCAAATCAATCTAAAATTGATGATTTTAATTATTTCCTCTCAAAGAACTTTTGTCCGGCGAATGAAATTGATTGGCAGTTGTGGTGGCGAGATCACTGGGAATATATATTCCTCTCTTTGAGTGTAATTTTTGTATTTACCCTCTTAGTTGCAGGAACTTATTTGCTCATCAATGATTTAGTTAAAGAAGAAACTCGCGGCACGCTGAATTTTATCCGTCTCAGTCCTCAATCAGAAACAAGTATATTGACTGGCAAGTTGCTAGGGGTTCCGAGTTTAATTTATCTCGTTGTCTTAGCAGCAATTCCTTTACACTTGTGGGCTGGAAATTCTGCCGGAATTACCTTTAGTTACATTTTGAGTTACTACGCAATTCTTGCAGCTAGCTGTATTTTCTTCTACAGCGCCGCGTTAGCATTTGGCTTAGTGAGCCGTTGGTTTAGCGGTTTTCAACCTTGGTTAGGTAGCGGTGCAGTTTTGCTTTTCTTGTTCCTAACAATAGGATTTGCATCGTATCCTAGCAGTTTAAATAATTCAACTGCTTGGTTAAGGCTTTTCGCCCCTTGGGATACAATCAATTATCTTTTTCCTAACTTGGCACCTGTATATAATGGATATAATGGCTATCAAGTGAAAAACTTGGAGTTTTTCTTTTTACCATTAGGAAAAAATGTTGTTAGTCTTGTTAGTTTCTATTTGTTAAACTTAGGATTGTATAGTTATGGAATATTACAAGCTCTAAAACGTTGCTTTCGTAATCCTCAAGCTTCAATCATCAGCAAGGGACAAAGTTATTTATTAGTAGCTTTTTGCCAGGTGATGATCTGGGGATTTAGCTTACAAAATTGGCAAAATAGTTCCAAATTTTACGGACAGTTTGAGCCAAATTTAATTTTTCTGGCAATATACAACTTGGGGTTAATTTTCAGTTTGATTGCTATTCTTTCCCCTCATCGTCAAGATGTACAAGATTGGGCAAGATATCGATATCAGGAAGTTTCTAGCCGCAAGAGTGTTTGGCAGGATCTAATTTGGGCTGAAAAAAGCCCTGCACTTGTGGCGATCGCTATTAATCTGGCAATTGTTATTATCCCTTTGCTAGTCTGGATTTTAATTACATCTGTTTTCTATACAGATAATTGGCTAAATAGTAATATTGGCGGGTTGAAAGTACTTTTAGCTGTAGCTTTGTCTGTCAGCATAATCATGATTTATGCTACAATTGCCCAATTAATACTTTTGCAGAAAACTCCCAAACGTTCTTTCTGGGCAATAGGTACTATAGGCGTGGTATCGTTCTTACCACCAATGATTCTAGGATTTCTTGGCATATCCTCGTGGGAATATCCTACTGTATGGCTGTTTTCAACTTTTCCTTGGGCTGCAATACAATACTCTGGAGCAACAACAATTTTTATGGCATTCCTAGCTGAGTTGAGTGTTCTAGCGTTGTTAAACTTCCAGTTAACAAAACAGGTGAGATTAGCAGGTGAATCTGCTACAAAAGCATTATTGGCAGGACGTTAGGTAAGTAGTTATCGATAAAATTATAACCCCGATTTTTCAGAGAAATCGGGGTTATTGTTTTTCATTAATAGTCTAAAACTGCTATTTTATTTGTATCGGCTGCTAAACTTTCAATTGATGCAAATATCATAACAATTTGATAGTCATGTTAAATATTCCTACTCAAGACCTACGCTATACATCCATACGGTTTTTAGAGCAAAGTCCCCCACAGCGTCTACAAATTCTTAAGCAAATGGGCATTGCTCGTTATGAGTTTTTAACTAAAATGCGGCTAAATGAAGCAAATATAATCTGTATCATGCGGTTTTTTAAATATCCCAATCAGGTAAAGTTTCCTAATCTTATAGGAGCAGATTTATCTGGTTTAATTTTAGATGAGGTAAACTTCATTCGGGGAAATTTGTCAGGTGCAAATCTGCAAAGTACCAGTTTAGTAAATGCAGACCTCTTATTTGCAAATTTTACGAAAGCCGATTTGAGAAATGCAGATTTACGAGGTGCAACTTTGAATGAGACTATTTGGTTAGAGACTTTACTAGATAAATGTCATCTTGGCGTAGGTACTGGTTTAACTCAGCTGCAACGTCAAGATTTACAACTACGCGGAGCTAGATTTAATTCTTAAAGAGATGATAATTAAAACACACAAAATTATAAGATTATTAAATTGAGATTGACCTGGATAAGTTAATGAGTATTAAGTTGCCCCAAAAATTGATGTTGCTTGGTTCAGGAGAACTAGGCAAAGAATTTGCGATCGCTGCTCAACGTCTTGGTAATTATGTGATTGCAGTTGATCGCTATGCTAATGCTCCAGCGATGCAAGTTGCTGATGCTTATGAAGTTATTTCTATGCTCAGTGCTGACGATTTAGAAGCTGTAGTGAATAAATATCAGCCGGATATTATTATACCAGAAATTGAAGCAATTAGAACAGAAAAACTTTTGGAATTTGAGCAGCGAGGGATTACAGTTATTCCGACTGCGGCTGCTACTAACTATACAATGAACCGCGATAGAATCCGGGAACTGGCACATCAAGAATTGGGCATCAGAACAGCTAAATATGGTTATGCAACAACTCTAGAAGAATTGATTGCAGTTTCTGATGAAATTGGGTTTGCTAATGTTGTTAAACCTGTAATGTCATCCTCTGGTAAAGGTCAATCTGTAGTGCAAAATAAGAGTGAAGTTGAGAAGGCTTGGAATTATGCGATCGCTAATTCTAGAGGTGACAATCAAAAAGTCATTGCAGAAGAATTTATTAACTTTGAAATTGAGATAACTTTACTAACAATTAAACAGTGGAATGCACCAACAATCTTCTGTTCTTCTATTGGGCATCGCCAAGAAAGAGGCGATTATCAAGAATCGTGGCAACCCGCAGAAATTTCCGACGACAAGATATTAAAAGCTCAAGAAATAGCCATAAAAGTTACTGATGCGTTAGGAGGAGCCGGAATTTTTGGTGTTGAATTTTTCATTACCAAAGACGAAGTGATTTTTTCTGAACTTTCTCCCCGACCTCACGATACAGGAATGGTGACATTAATCTCACAAAATCTCAATGAATTTGAACTACATTTAAGAGCTATTTTAGGCTTACCAATTCCTCATATAGAACAGCTAGGAGCGTCAGCCAGTGCGGTAATTTTAGCTTCCGAAAAATCCGATTATATTACTTTTAGTGGTGTAGCCGATGCTTTGTCAGAAAAAGATGTAGATATTAAATTATTCGGTAAACCTAATGCTCATCCATATCGGCGAATGGGCGTAGCTTTAGCGAAAGGTATTAATGTCCAAGAGGCTAGGGAAAAAGCTACGAAAGCAGCCAATAAAATCACAATTATCTAATCTAATATCGATTCAAAAACAATCCAAGCCTATTACGTTAAAATCCTAAATCTACGGCAATGCGATGGGCGCAAGCAAACCCAGAAAAAGCGACTGCATTCAATCCTTGACCTGGAAAGGTGCTATCCCCTACACAATAAAGTCCTGGAATAGCTGTGCGATTAAAGGGCATACTTAATAACCCCCGCAACTTGCGCCGGGGAATTGGCCCATAGGTGCCATCCTGACGACCTAAAAAGCGGCGATGGCTGCGGGGTGTCCCCACTTCCAGATAATCCAATCCAGCATCTAAGCCTGGAAAAATCTTCTCTAGGCGGTCAATAATTCGCCAAGCCGCCTTTTCTTTCTTCGCTTCGTACTCACTCGGAGAAAGTTTTTGCCAATCATCAATCCAGTCAGGGGTGAAGGCATGAATGATGTGATATCCACTTGGTGCTAAATCTGGGTCAAGCAATGTGGGAATCGATACAAAAACTGTACCTTCCACTGCTGTCATCTTTTCCCAATCTTCTAGTAAGATATGGTGACACTCTGTCCCCGCAGGTAAAACCGACTCTTTTACCCCTATATGTAAACTCAAGAAGCTGGGAGATTTTTGATAATTTTGTTGCCACTTTTTCTCATTACGTGGCATTTCTTCTGCTGGTAGTAATTGTTCAAATGTATCCCAGCGTGTGGCGTTAGAAACTATGCGTTTACCCCGATATACTTCACCATTTGCCAGTTGCACACCTACTGCTTTTCCCTGTTCTGTGAGAATTTTCGTGACTCTAGCTTGGTACTGAATCTTACCTCCAGCCTTCTCTAAACCTTCCACCAGTTTTTGGGCAATTTGTCCCACTCCGCCTTTGGGATAGTTCACTCCGCCATAATGCCTGTCAGAAAAAACCATCCCAGCATTAATCATTGGTGTCATGTCTGATGGAACCACCGACCAGCAATAACATTCCATATCAATAAATTTCAATAATTGCGGGTCTTTAATGTAGCGTCTTGCAAAATCCCCCGCATTTTGGGGCAGATACTTAACTAAACCGAGACACGCTAAAGGATGTTGAAAAAATACCCGCAGTAAATACCGAGGTTCTTCCAGCGATAGCAAATCCATGCTGTTGAGACACTTGAATACTTTTTGGCATTCGTCATAAAAGCGACGAATCCCCTGTTTTTCATGGGGAAAATGAGCAGTAAGATTTTGCAAAAATTTTTCATAAACCCGATCAACCTTCAGGTCTAGACCTTGGGGTAGATGATAGTGAATCTGTACCGGATCTGCGATCGCTTCTTGGCTAACATTCACAGCTGACAAAGCGCGGGTGAGTAAGTTAGTAGTGCCATTTTGCCCCAATCCAAAAATCATTGATGCGCCAACATCAAATCGATACCCTTGACGTTCAAAATAACTAGCGCTACCACCTGGAATTAAATAACGTTCTAGTACCAGCACTTTCGCTCCCTTCGCTGCTAACTGAGTTGCTGTTACTAATCCGCCAATCCCAGACCCAATTACGATCGCGTCATTTGTCATTTATCATTTGTCCTTTGTCATTTGTACTGAGCGTATCGCTAAAGCGAAAGCTCCGCTAACGCGTAGCGTCTGTCTGCGACACGCTGTTCGCGTTCGTAGAGAAGTATTTGTCTTTGTCCTTTGTCTAGAGTCAATCAATATTTAATTTAACTAATGAACAATAACGAAGGACAAATGACTAATCAAAAAAAAGAGGGACGAGCCTGCTACTGCTGACTAATCCCGTCTGCCGATCCTTAAAAGAGAGGAGAACACTGTATAACAATATAGCCTTGATTGAGAATTAATGTCAAATACTAATGAAAATTTTTATCAATAAATTTGAGAGCGTAAATTATTCGCTGTCAGCCGGATGCAGGAAAGAGTATTATGGTGTTTCAGTTCTTATACAATCAAAAAGCCCCTATTTCTGGCTATGACGCTACAATTGCGCGTTTATGTTCCACCCCATCCCCTGATCAAACACTGGCTGGCAGTTGCCCGTGATGCAGGCACTCCTTCAGTATTATTTCGTAGTGCCATGACTGAGTTAGGAAGATGGCTGACTTATGAAGCTGCGCGAGACTGGTTACCGACCCAAGAAACAGTGGTGCAAAGTCCCTTGGATACCTGTCTGGCAACCGTGATTGATCCGCAGATCCCAGTAGCAGTAGTGCCGATTCTGCGGGCTGGACTAGGATTACTTGAGGGAGCGCAGACTTTACTGCCTTTAGCTTCGATTTACCATCTTGGCTTGGCGCGAGACGAAGAAACGCTGCAACCTCATTGTTATCTGAATAAGTTACCAGAAAAATTTGACCCTCAAACACGAGTGTTAATTACCGATCCAATGTTGGCAACAGGAGGGTCGATCATGGCGGCAATGGCAGAATTGACACAACGGGGTGCTGATCCAGGTCTGACCCGGATTGTTTGCGTAGTGGCGGCTCAACCAGCTTTACAAAAACTGAGTGCAGCTTATCCAGGTCTAATAATTTACACCGCTACTATTGACGAAACACTTAACAGCAAGGGGTATATTGTACCGGGATTGGGAGATGCAGGCGATCGCATCTTTGGGACTTAAGCTAGTATGCAGCTAGGGCAGGAAAATAGCATAACTACTGTAAAAGTTGCAAGGTTTGTTGAAGGCGGTAAAGATATGAGTCAGCGAGATGGTTTTGCCAGTGGTTTTTTAGCAGGGGCATTTGTTGGTGGCGTATTTGGCGGTCTCCTAGGAGCAGTGATTGCTTCTCGACGCGATCCAGAGTTGCTAGCAGAGGAGGATACAGAACTGACGGATAGTCAAGTCGAAGCGAAGAAAGTAGCAGCAAAGCGACGTCAGATGAAAGCCTCAGAAAGCGAAAGCATTGGCATAGAAACGGCTAGGCGATCGCTAGAAGATAAAATTGCCCAGCTAAATGCCACAATTGATGATGTGCGAAAGCAACTGGGAAATGTTAATGGCGGTTCACCCCAAGCAAGCAATGATCGCTCCCTCACTAAAGACTCCTGAGGTATGTTCAGGCGTGGTGAAAATGTCAAGTGTGGTAAGTGCTAAATCCGCGAACACCATGACATGGACTAAATTAAAATTATTAAAGATAAGACCGCGTTTGACACTTAGTAGTAGGAAAAGCTATCCATGAGTTTACTCATTACGACACTAATTACCTTTGTCACCTTTTATAGCTATTTGCTAATTATCCGGGTTTTGTTGACCTGGTTTCCGCAAATCAACTGGTATAATCAGCCATTTGCTGCTTTAGCCCAGATAACCGACCCTTATTTGAATCTATTCCGCTCAATTATTCCCCCATTAGGCGGTATGGATTTTTCTCCAATCTTAGCTTTCTTCGCGCTCAACTTAGCTGGTGGCTTTCTGAGAGCTATTCCTTTTTAATTAGTCTGCCATCTATTCGTACAGGGATTTTGATTAGTACTCCAATAAACACTTTTGTAGAGACGCTTTTAAATTGGCGTCTCTACAATTTTTATGGGCTACGGTGTACACACAAGTTAAGCTGATGCGTGCCTAAATTGTATAGTCGTTAACTGTTGACGGTTAACGGTTATCAGTCATCAATCATCGGTCATCAGCCTTTATGTAAATGTTCAAGTTAAATGCGTAACACCTTATCAGAATAAATTCTGAAGCGGTTGTTGAAAATGGTGCAAAATGTCAGCTAGACTAACGCTGCTGTATTCGCACGCTTAACTTGAGCTGTAGCAACCATCCGCATTCCGGCCGGTGCGGCTATAGTTAACCCACGGCGCACAGGACGCACAGGACGCTTGTTCACTAGCGATAGTTGAAATTCTGACAAAATAGTTGCCAAGACGATTTTCATTTCATACTGGGCAAATGCCATCCCAATACAGCGACGATTACCGCCACCAAAGGGTAAATATTCGTATAGTGAATATTGTCGTTCTAAAAAGCGTTCTGGTTTAAACTGCTTGGATTGTGGGTAGATTTCTTCCCGATGATGCGCTAAATAAATGCTGGGGACTATTGCCGTTCCCTTTGGCAGTTCGTAACCCATAATTTTAATCGGAGCCTTCACAATCCGCACGAAAGCATTCATGGCAATTGGATAAATTCGCAATGTTTCTTGGCACACTGCTGTCAAATAGGGCAATTTAGCTACACTACTCAAATCGGGGTTAACTCCAATGGTGTTGAGTTCCCGTAGTAACTTCTCATGCACCTCTGGAGAATGGTCAATCCAGTAAAAAGCCCATGTTAATGCAGAAGCGGTAGTTTCATGTCCCGCTACTAGCAGTGTCATTAACTCATCGTGTAATTCTTCATCTGACATCTCTTGGCCATCGTCGTAACGAGCAGCCATCATCAAACTTAGGATATCTTGGCGATTCTGATCAGATTCAGCCCGACGTTCTCGCAGCAGAGTATAGATAAGTTGATCAATTTTTTGCCGTTTTTGCAAAATCTGGCCCCAGGGACTCCACGCACCAAAATCTTTTTGCATGAACCCGAAAAACAAGGTGCTGGACATTAGGGGCGAAGTAATGAAGTCTAGTAAGTCACTTAGCGATCGCCTAAGTTCCTCAAAAAGCTCTCCTTCATCCAAACCAAATACAACCCGTAAGATAACACGCAAGGTAATTTCTTGCATCGACTCGCGGATCTTAAAAGGTTTGCCAATTTGCCATTTATTACTCACCTGTCGGGTTATTGTTTGGATATCCTGACCATAAGCACGCATCTTTTCACCATGAAATGGAGGAGCTACTAGTTGCCGTTGGCGCTGGTGGCGATCGCCATCCGCTAACATAAAGGAGCGATCGCCAAGCAAAAATTTTAGTCCTATGTTCCCCCTACCAACCTCAAAATGGCTGGAATCAGCAGTAAAAATCTGCTCCAGCGCTTGGGGTTCACTAAAGTACACAATATGGTTATCAGAGCGACTACTTCTGATAGTAAATGTGTCACCATAGATTTTGGCAAAATCATCCGCATATTTCAGTGGCTGATTAATAAATTTGATCATCCGTAGCCAGCGCGGCATTTGAGGCCCATCGGGCAGATTGTAAGTTGCTGTCATCGGAGTTTGGGGAATTGATGGCTTCTGAATTTTATTGTTACGAGTTTTCATGTTTTTGAGGGTCACATAAAGCGGTATATTCTTGTAATAGCAATTTAAAAAATGATTTCGACAAATGGAGCGCCTAAAGCGATTACCACTACCTCTTTCAAAATCTAAAATGGTATAGGGCCGCATCGGAAGCAAGCAGTGCCAAAAATCATCGCTATTCTTAACGGTAAAGGAGGAGTCGGTAAAACGACTACCTCAATAAATCTGGCTGCAAACTTTGCGAAGAAAAAAAAGGTACTGCTGATTGACGCAGATATTCAAGGTTCTGCCAGTTGGTGGTTTGGGCGCAGTCAGCAAGGAATGGGATTTGATTTATCTCAAGAAACAGATCCCACACTTTTAGGTGATTTACAAAAGATAACAGGTTACGATTTAGTAGTAGTAGATACGCCTCCCGCGCTGCGCTCTGAAGCATTAGTAGCGGTAGTTGCGATCGCAGATTATCTAGTTTTGCCTACACCCCCAGCCGCAATGGATTTAGCTATCCTCGTGGAAACAGTTAAGGAAGCCGTCATTCCCGTGGGAACTCCCCATCGGGTACTGCTTACCAAAGTTGATACGCGCAGTATGGGGGAAGCGCTAGAAGCAAAAAACACTCTGACTCGATTAGGTATTCCTGCTTGTAATACCTTTATCCGTGCTTATAAGGCTCATGAACGAGCGGCACTTGAGGGTGTAGCGATTAGTCAATGGCGAGGAAGTAATGCACGGGAGGCGGAATTAGACTACCGCCGTGCAGCTGATGAATTACAGCGTGATTGGAGAAAATAATAATGGCTAGGAAACAAAGTCTCTCTGACTTACTACAAGAAGAGGCGCAAAAATTTACACCCCCAGAAGGCGAATCTGCGATTGAAATTACAGCAGAAGAAATTGCCGAACAACAGGCTTCATCTGATGAGGAATCCTCAGCACAAACACCTGAACCAAATTCTACTAAACGCACAAGCCCAACTAAGGCTGATTTAGAAGCAACTGTCAAAGAGTTGACAACTAATTTAGAAGAAAGCCATAAAAAGGAAGCATCTTTAGAGCAGGAAATTGCTGATTTGCAATCAAAACTATCTAAACAAAAAACATTAGTATCTGAACAAAAATCATTAGCACAACAAGTAGCAAAAGAACTTGACGAAACAAAAAAAACAGCACTGCAACTCGCCGAAGCTAATTCTAAGCTTATAGAAGAAATTAATGCTTTAAAACAAACAGCAGAAGATAAATCTAAACTTGCTGTAGCTGTAAAAGAAACTAGTGCTATAAAACCCGTAAAAGAACACTACAATCCATATAACTACAAAAAATCACATCTTTCATCAGAAAGACTAGCTCAAAATCAACCAGATGAGTATGCTGATAGTGTTGTAAAAGAAAGTAGTGCTATAAAACCAGTAAAAGACCACTACAATCCACTAAACTACAAAAAATCACATCGGTCATCGCAACCATTAGCTCAAAATCAACCACAAAATCAACCAAATCAGTATCCTGAGACTTCTAATGAGATGTGGTTACTTGACTAGTACAGCTTGGTGCAAATCCAGCTACGATTAACCAGACAAGGGGCAAAATCCCCTTGTCAAGGTTAGACAAACTTTTGCCACAATATACTAGAGTCAATCAGATAAAGTCTACTTTCTAAGTGATAAACTGCTTTAAAGAAGTTAACCTCAATAAATAAATTGAAAAAATAGTAAAAAATACAACAAAAAATCCTTCAATTATAAATATTTTACTCAAAGGAGTTCCAAAAAATCCTGTATTTATGCCAATTTGATAATGTTTAACTAGCAAGAAGAATAAGTATTGCCAATATTTATGTAATGAAAATAAACCAAGAGAGTATTTAGATAATTTTTGTACTAGTAAATTCTCATTTATTTCTTTTCGGGAATAAACATAACAGAAAATAGTTATGGCTCCAAAAATAATGGCAATTCTTCCATAAATGCTTGAGTAATACCCAAATGTACGTAAATAAATGTCATGGAACGAAAACAATATAAATGCAATTAGGTAATAAAATTTGAAGTTTAACAATTTTTCAGGTAATTTAACTAAGTAAAAAGCTATGGGAATGTAAATAACAAAATTTATTAGCCAATGATAAGGAATGCTCGAATTTAGCAAGCAACAGGTTTCAAAATAGAATAAACAAAATATTATTACTGTACAAGATAAAATTCTTTTTAAAGAATCTGATTTTATGAGTTCATATAAAAAGGCTAAAATTGTCAAGCAAATTAGATTAAATAAAAAATAGAAGACTGAATCGCCAACAATTGGTAAGCTTGGTTCTAAACCTATAATGATTTGCCATGAAAAACTAGGAATTTCTCTTGTAGCTATAATAAAAAATGCATTTTGAACAATTACCCAAAATAAATAAATTTTAATTAGCTTAGTAATTCTTTTTTTAAAGTATTTTACACCAGATGATTTTTGAAAAAATAAGTAAAGAGAAACAATATAAAATATCGGAACGGCTGTTAAAGATAATTGCAGTTCCAAATCCCTCAAAATTTTATCAATAACAAATACAATAATATCAGTTGAATCATTTATAAGAAATTGAAATGGTCGTAAATGCCAGATAAAAACAAAAGCAATGCTTAATGCTTTTAAGGTATCCAGGCTATTATTTCTCTCTACTATCATAGTTTCTCTATAAACTGACTTTCTAGTAAACTTTTAAATTTACTCTAATGAACTTCTGTCTGTTTGAATGATAGGTTTGCGATCGCTCTAGCTACAGAGTTCCCTAAAATTATGTGAAAGTAACACTATTAAAGAGAAAAATAGTAGCTTTGACAGAAACCATTAGCAATAAATCAAAAACTTTACAGTTCAGCGTTACAGGAGAATTATTGATACTTATGCTACTTTAATACGTAATCTTGCTGTTTAAACGCTTTCTCCCTAAATACACTTAATCAGTTGCAATAGATGCATCAGGTTTCTTAGATTTCAACTACAATTAAACTCGGAAATCTAAAATATGCTGCGCGGTAATTTGTGGTTGTTCCAAGTGTGGAAGATGGCCACAATCTGGAATCCAGATGAGTTTACTCTGTGTAATTGCTCTTTTAAACCTCATGGCATCCCTAGTACCCAAAATTTTATCGGAGTCGCCCCATAAAATTAGCGTCTGCTGCCCAATTTGTGATACTTTCTTAAATCTAAAAGCACTGTAACCACCACTTTTAGTGAAAGTAATCAAAGCTTGATTCCAACTGGGCATTTGTAGGTGTAATGCACCACAATATAGCGCATCGACAGAGGCAAGACTTTGATTTTTATATCCCATACGGGAAACGCGATCGCGCACTTTCAAATTGCTCAAAAATTGAGTTGCTAAATAATCCAACGGGGGAAACATTAATTTACTTAATGGTGAACCATTCGCCAACCCCGCACTGTCAATTAACACCAGCTTTTTTACAACTTCCGGGTAAGTCAGCGCCAAATCAATTGCAGTCGCACCCCCCATCGAAGCGCCCACCAAAATCACAGGTTGGTTAATCAGACTTTTCCAGAAATGATAAAGATGAGTTTTAATTGCACTTGGGCTATAAGGAATTCCTGAGAGTCTATCTGTAAAACCAAAACCTAGCAAATCCACTGCCCACGTTTCATTATCTCCAGAGAGTAGTGGCAAAAGCCGCCGGAATTCTAATACAGAACTATCAAAGCCGTGAATTAATAAAATAGGAGTTCCACCGCTTCCTTGCTTGACATAGGTTGTGGTAACTGGTTGATTAATTAAAGGAGTAGCGATCGCAGCAGTTTGAATACTTTGAGCTAGTGCGATCGAGGCAGATTCTGTCAGTTGCCCAACTGCTTGAGGAAGAAAATTCGGAAACATAAATTTCAGTTTATTGCACTAGCTTGCTTCTACACATCGCTGATTTTATAAACAACAAAATTACACAAACTAACACGCTGAGGTATTATTTGTAATATATAAAACATAGACCAGTGGTTATCAAAACATTCTAACTCCCTACTCCCCAGTACAGACGCCATTAATCGCGTCTTTCCCTACTCCTCTAAAAATTAGGGCATCAAAGAAAGTTTACCAAAATGTCAAAATTGGGACTAAAGCCACGTACAATTAATATCGCTTATCCCTTAATCCAGGAGCTAATGCCATGCCAATGGCCGTTGGCGTAATTGAAACTTTAGGTTTTCCTAGTGTCTTAGCAGCAGCAGATGCAATGGTCAAAGCTGCCGCAGTCACAATTGTGTATTATGGTCAAGCCGAAAGCGCTCGCTTGTTAGTCGCTGTGCGAGGACACGTTTCTGAAGTAAATAGAGCTGTTGAAGCTGGAATCGCGGCTGGAGAGAAAGTAAAGGTTGGTACAGTAATCACCCACTATATCGTTCCTAACCCTCCGGAAAATGTAGAAACTATATTACCAATCCATTTCACTGAAAAATCAGAACCTTTCCGCATGTTCTAAGCAATTTTGCTATCTAAATCTGTAGCGAAGCTTCGTACAATTAATTTGTAGCCCCGGTGTTTATTCATACAGGAGATTAATAATGTCATTACAGGCAATTGGAGCACTTGAAACGAAAGGTTTTCCTGCGGTGCTAGCAGCAGCAGATGCTATGGTAAAGGCTGGTCGAGTCACCCTCGTTGGTTATATCAGAGTAGGTAGTGCTCGCTTTACAGTTAATATTCGTGGTGATGTTTCTGAAGTAAAAGCCGCTATGGCTGCTGGTGTTGAAGCCGCAGAAAATGTTTATGGCGGTACACTGGAATCCTGGGTGATTATTGCTCGTCCCCATGAAAACGTTGAAGCTATTCTGCCAATTGCTTACACAGAACAAGTTCAACAGTATCGAGAATCTGTAGAAAATCCCATTGTTAGATCATCGAATGGTCTATAGAGTCAATCCCCTGCGGGAGAATTCAAAATTCAAAATGAAGAATCCCCATAAATGAATTTAAAGAGAAGTCTTTTGCAAGGCTTCTGACCATTAAATCTTTTGAGGGTTGCATTCTTTCTGTTTTTATATTTTGTATAAGTTGGTTTTGAAGCAGAGGGAAAACAACAGTCAAAGTCAATAGTCAAAATCAATATTGACTGTTGACTATTCATTTTGGAAAATATAAAATTTTAAAAGAAGTTGCCAATACTAGAAACACATTTGTGGGTGAAGCTGGTTTAAAAAGGATAAATTTACTTAGCAATGCCTACTAGCAGAATAGCTATCTCTACGTATATACGCTTAATAAACTTAAAAAAATATTATTAAATTTAACTTAAACTTATCCCATTCTTAAAACGGGATGGGACAAAACGAAAGACTGTTAACCGTCAACGGCGTCGGTGCGTCTCTCATCCCATCTTTAAAAAGAGTGGGTATTCTCTACGCCTTTTTATAACTTTACAAAAAGTATAAATTACAAAAACCGCCCTGAAAACTTCATAGGTAGGGGTTTTGGGCATTTGGAAATTGTAAGCAAAACATAAAATATAAAAATTTCTGCATAAATCTAGTGAATTAAGACGTAATTAAAGTGGAATCACTGAGTTATTTTCATGAAACTCATGAAATCCTGGCAAGTTGCCAATTAAACAATTAGGTGGGACGAATGGGGGTTGTGATGCAAACTTCAAAATTGAGTTTCGAGGAGCGCAATCTCACTATGACAAGGGATGTGGAACAACTGGCTCTAGATTGGCGAAAGCGCTTGGCTGCGGAATGTCCAGACCAAAATGAAGCTGCTAGGCAAAGCATTATTCTCTGGTTATTGGGATCTGACTCCAAACGGTTTGATCTGTTTAACCCTAAAGAATTCGATATTGCCAAGCAAGCAATGGAATATCGCTGGAGAATTTTACGTCAACGCTATTTGGGGTTAGGGCGAGAACGTGCTTATCGGAACTTGATAACGCGATTGGGGAGTTTAGTAACATTACGGAATAAAATTCAGACTTGGGTTGCTCTAAGCCGCGATCGCCAGCGCAGCGTCATGGATGTACTGCAAGAAGTACTCCAAGAATTACTGCAAAGCGATAACCAGATGCAACAGCAAATGGCTGATATTGCCAAATATACAACCGATAGACGATTGGGGGATGCTCTGCTATTTGCCAGTGTGGAAGAATATTGTCTACGACCAGTACGCAATCAACCCCTATTAGCTTATCGATTTGTAAACTACTTGCGTCGCACTCAGCGCGGTGGCTTAACCCAAGTACCTGGGCGTGACTTAATTCGACTGGTGTCGGAAGAAGTTCTCACAGACGACAGTGACAATCGAGTTAATTTAGTAGATAGTCAGGCGATCGCAGAATATCAAGAAGTACAACAGCTAGAAGAACAACTTGCGCTGCGTCAGTCAGTACAAAAAGAATTTGAAAATTATTTGCAAGAAAATCTAGGGACAGATGCAGTAGAGTGGCTACGACTGTATTTGCAAGGTAAATCCCAGGAAGAGATCGCCCAGAGATTAAATAAGCAGACTAAAGAAGTATACCGTCTGCGAGAAAAAATTAGTTACCACGCTGTGCGTGTTTTTGCCCTCAAAGGTAAACCAGAACTAGTAGATAGCTGGCTCTCAATTTCCTTGCAAGAACATAACTTGGGTTTAACCCAAAACCAATGGCAGCAACTTGATGAAAAATTGGCTCCTCTGGGGCGGCAGATTCTAGATTTGCGGAGAGCGGATAACTCAATAGAAGCAATAGCCCAACAATTAAAACTCAAAACCCATCAAGTGCTAGGTGAATGGACAAAAATTTATCTTGTAGCCCAAGCTTTAAGAACCCAGGAGTAGCTTGTGAGGCATTTAGTTGCTCAAGGCAGTGTATCAAAGTAGGAGATGGGGAGCAGGGAACAATTCATAGCAAGTTCCTTCTCTTTGTCTTTTCATTTCCTCGTATCTTAGTAACTAAAGTAAAACTTCAGACAGCAGAAGAAACTTACGCTTAAAAGCATGGGATTGATCTTGGAGTTCTTGTGCTCATACTACGTATCTCGATATATTTTTTATACTATTAGGCTTTATATCCACAATTAAAGTTTTGATTAATACTTCCAGCCTTGTGCCCTCTGCCTTTTGCAAATCTACATCTAAAATTAATCTTCTACTTACGTCTACTTAAGTAGATATAATTTAAATTTTAACAATCTAACGAAGTATCTTTATTAACTACCTACTAAATTAAAGGCAAAATATTATATAAGTAAACACCAAGCAATCAAACCTATGTTGTCTTTAGAAGGTGAACTAAATGATACCGCAGCAAATGGACAGCAGATGCTAACTGCCATTCAAACTAAGTGGGAGGAAGGAGGGGAACGCGAGCAAATATTCCACCTGATTGATAGTCTTTTGTCCTTTGAAGCTTGTCTCTACCACCAAATTTTGCCTTTTGGATTAGAAGAAAAAAACCTCTTGCTAGGTATGGTTCATCCACAAGATAGCGAGGCGCTAGATTATGTAAGTCGCATTTTATCTTATATCAATTGCACAATGGTGATTGAGGCGATCGCAGCCGATGCTCACCGCAGAATACTGTCAGCCTACCTCAACCATAAGAATACATCCCAGCTAGATGCTAAACAAGTGCATCAGCCAACGCCAGGTTTTTCCCCAACAAATAGTGCAGCTAACGTTGCTGACAAACCTATTTTCTCCATAGATGCCGACTCTGAGTCAAATCAGCAACCGATATTGATGGTCTTTGAAACGCAAAAGCGTCAACATTCTGGGCAGCGAGTAGACTTGCCTCCTATCTCAGATTTAGATAAATCATCTCAAACTATGAGGAGTCAAGAGCCGGAAACATCCGTTGCAGCACCACAAAATAATTTACCTATTTTGCCCACGCAAGCTCCCGAACTATTTAATCCTATTGAGGTACTACCAACACTAGCACCTAAGAAATTACTAGAAGAATTGCTAGGGCGAATTCTGGCTGGAGGAATTGGTCGGCTGTACTTAGAAAGACAAGCTTATGAAGGCAGGATACTATGGAGTGACAATGGAGTTTTGCAATCTATCTTAGACAAACTGCCGCTTTCTGTTTTCCAAGGAGTACTTAATGAATTAAAGCGGTTTGCTTCCTTGCCTGTTACGACACTTGTAGAACCAAAACAGGTAGAGAAGGAATACATATATCAAGAAAACCGCTTGTTATTACGCTTGCGAGTTATACCGGGAATTTACGGTGAAGAGGCAACACTCCAAGTCTTACGAGGAGCAGCATTAAAGTTCTATCAACAACAACAATTGACGCGTCTAGGGCACGATGCCTTAGTAATTTCTCAGCAACTAAGCTTCAAGTTGCATGAGCTACAAGAACGGTTTTTCATAAATCCTGAACTCGACTCTCAGCAATTAGAGGCTTTAGTTGCCCTGAATCAACTAGTAGAAAATTTAGACCAACAAATCCAAATACTGACAGTGAAAGGCGCTTACCCAACAAACCTCAAATCATAATTCTGTAAGTGAAATCGCTGATTCCAATTTTATACAGAATTGTTATGTTGTAATCGAACTCTAGACCGATTAACCTGAGAGTTCAACTCAAATAGGTACAGATTTTGCTGCCGTATTCTAAATAAGATTACGGCTTAAACAAATTTATAATGACAAAGTTAGTTTCCTGCTCTTGAATCCATTTTTTATAAATATTTCATGCAGACTGAGGTTTTTAGTGAACTTTTTCCCTTAATGAGTACAGCCACCCCACAGACTTTGGAATGGCTGCTCAACGTTGCAATTGAACATGAATACCCATCTGGGCGAGCCGTTGTGATGGAAGATGCCTGGGGTAACGCCGTTTACTTCCTTGTTTCTGGTTGGGTTAAAGTCCGGCGTACCGTCGCGGAAGATGCAGTAGCTCTGGCAATTCTTGGTCGGGGCGATTTCTTTGGAGAAATGGCAATTTTGGATGAATCTCCACGCTCAACCGATGTCATTGCCCTTTCGTCCGTGAATTTGCTGAGTATATCCAGAGAGCGTTTTATTCAAATATTGTTCAAAGACCCGCAGTTACATCACCGGATGTTACAACTTATGGTGCGGCGATTGCGGCAAATTAACTTGCGCTTACAAATGCGGTCTTCACCACCAGCAGTCAAACTCGCCCATACCCTTGTCACTTTAGGCGAAAGCTATGGTCAAGAATCGAGTTTGGGAAAGGAAATTTTTAACATTCCTTTCAAAGACTTGGCAGAGGTAACAGAAATTGGTGTTGAAGAAACTACCAAAATTATGGAAAAGCTGCATGAGAAAGGGTGGATCAAAATTGACAGCGCCAACAACATTATTTATCTCGTAAACTTCAAACAGTTAATGAATTTGGCTGGCAAAGTGTGATTACTAAAGGTTTTTAATTGAATCATTTTATTCAATAAACTACTCTTTAACCTCTTAATTCTGTGTTATCTGCGTCTCTCTGGTTAAATAAAAGCCTTTTTAACCGCACAGACGTAGAGGAGACAGAGAGAAAAAAAGAGATTTTATTAGTTATTTTGAAAGGGCTACTCCTAAACTATATTGAATTGACTTTTGCAATTTAAAACACTTTCAAGCGCAAGCAACATCTAAACTAAAATGAAGCTTGCGCTAGTCAAAATCTAGCCAATTATTTCTGCTACAGAACCTCCAACAATTGTTTAATTTTTGTGTCCTGACGTTCTTTGAATTTTTCTGGAAAATTTAATTCGAGCGCAATTTTGCCGTTTGCCTGTTCTTCTACTGCATAAATTTCGGCAACAAATCGGTTAGATGAGAGATTATCCTCATCCTCATTCAACAGTAAACCAACTAAAGGTTTAACAGTTCGCATCGTGTGCAAATCTTGTTGTCCTAGCATTTTGTGAGAAGACACGGCTTTTGTATCCTCTATTTCCAAGCGCAAACCCGTTGTTCCTAATTCTGTAGCTACTGCAAAGAAGAAGTTACCATCCCAGTAGAGTCGGCTATGGCTGTTTACCTGCTTGCGTACCTTTTTACGGCTAGTTTGTTTTACGTCACGCAGGGCCCGAGTCAGACTTGTGGCTAAAAATCCCAGGGAAGCGAAGGGTCGGTCTACATACTGGCCTTTCTGAGAATACCACTCTCGGACATCAGAATACAAAACTAGAGTTAAAGCATCGCGTTGGGCATTGTTGAGCTTCACAAAATCAACAGCCAAAAGCGTTTCTGTATCATTAATAGGAGAAACTCGGACAATCTGCGCTGTCAAAGAGGCGGTAGCAGTATAATCTCCCATCACCTCAACCTCTACTTCATCCAGTAAATTGGGCCAAGTTTCCAAAGAAATTAATGCCCCAGTTTCTGAAATATTCACCGTTTTGCCCATGATTGTTTGACCGTTACTGGTAATTAAGATGGGGAGGCGACGCTTTAAACGGTGGGCAGTACGTACTTGTGGTTGTTCAAAGCCAACCAGCAAAGCAGCCGTCAGCAAAACCAGATTAAAAACAGACCACATGGTGTTGACTAAGACCGCTTGCCAATCTTCAGGATGTAGCAGCAGCCAATAGGGAACAGCTAGCAAGGAAGATACTACAAGTGCTGTCACCATCAAAAGACCACGCATCGATTCCCAATCAAAGGTACGTTTGGTTATAGAGGTTCCTTTGTCAGTAACGTTAAATGAACCCAGCTTAGGGTTAAACAGCGCCAACATCGTCACCCATCCAGCCTGGAAAGCCATCGCAAATTCAAAAATTTCATTCCAGAAGGAGAAACGAACGTTTTTGTAAATGATGTAGTTAGTAAAAAGAGAGAGGAGAATATGGGGTAAGGCGTAGGCTAGAGTTTCTAAACCCAAACCTTGGACAGAGTTAACGCCAAATAATAAAAATAGTGTGGGAGCGATCGCATATATTAGACGAGGATAGCCATATAAAAAGTGGGAAGTCGCACTAAAGTAACAAATCCGTTGTGCAAATGTTAGGTTCAGCTTCGGATTAAAAATTGGGTTTTCTAATCGCAGAATCTGCGCCATCCCCCTGGCCCAACGCACTTGTTGTCCTACGTAAGAAGAAAACGTTTCTGGCGCTAAACCAGCCACCATAATTTTGTCGTAGTAGACAGACTTGTAACCCAACGAATGCAATCGCAAAGCAGTATGGCAATCTTCTGTTACCGTTTCCACCGCAATTCCCCCAACTTCTAAAGCGTGGGATTTACGAATTAATGCTGCGGAACCGCAGAAAAATGCGGCATTCCAAAAATCGTTACCTTTTTGCAATACCTTATAGAACAGTTCATTGCCTGCGGGGATTCTACCTTTAGTGACCAAATTACGCTCAAAGGGGTCGGGGTTATAGAACCAGTGGGGAGTTTGGACAAACGATACTTTGGGATCGAAGAAAAAACCCATTGTATGCAAGAGAATTTGCCGCGATGGAATGTGGTCACAGTCCAAAATTAATACTAAATCACCCTCAGTTTTGTAAAAGGCGGTATTGATATTACCAGCTTTAGCGTGGTCGTTATTGTCCCGCGTCATGTGTATACAGCCGAGTTCTTGGCACATTTGCCGTAGCTGTTCCCGTCTGGCGCTAAACTGTTCTCGGCGTGGGTCGTTCTCTTTATACTTTTCTGGACGACCATCATCAAGAACATAGACCATTTTTTTATCAGGGGCATAATCACAGGCCAAGGCTGCTACAGCAGTCTTACGAACAATCTCCACGTCTTCGTTGTAAGTGGGGATGTAAATATCAACTTTGAACCATTCTTCAACAGGAATATTTGTGAGATTAACTGGTTGGCGTTCTTGAATCTTCAGGGTTTGGAAGTATGCCAATACCAAGGTAAGGATGGCATAAAGTTCAGCGGCGAATAAGAATACGCAAGCGATACTGTTGAGCCAACCATCAAAGTTGAGGGTATAGCTGGTGCGGTAGTATAAATAACGCAGCGTTGTTACCATACTCAGCCACAGCATAAACAGGTGATAATAATGGCTGATTTCTGAAGAAGACTCTTGAAACTCTGCGTGTATAAGCAGTTGACCGAGTAGTACGAGAAACACTGCTACTAATCCCTGCTGCCAAACTTCTATCGGGGTAACAATCAGTGGCACTGAGAGCAACAACAGCAGTAGGATAAACCACTTAAACTGTTTTACACCCACCCTTTGAAGAGTGCGATCAAAAAATCGGGGGGTAATATCAATCAACCAATTGCTCAATTTTAAGCCCTGGCGATCGCGTGATTTCGGGGGCGATGAACGTGGGGAAAAAGTCATTTTGGATCTAAATTTTGAAATTTAAATTTAAAATTGGCGATATCTGAACGAAAGTGTCTACTTTTTGTCAGCAGTCAAGCGCTTAATATACAACTGGAGAATCCCGTAAAGAACTAGAGATACAGTGAGAATGCCTAGAGGTAGCAATAGCCAATTTTCTTGTAAAAAGCGTGATGCCTTACTGAGGAGAGTGGTATTTTCCCAGCGACGAGTACTTGGAGCGCTTTGGAAAAACTGTAGTTGATAGGCATCAGCATCGTAGGAAACCAGGTCTTTTTGATCGCTACTAATTAGCACCGTATCCTTTTTGAGTTGGAAGAACCACGGATCTTGATTGAGGACTTGCCGCACTCGCTCTAAACCAGTTTCGGTTTGAGATGTTAAAGCTAGAACGACGCGATCGCTGTTCCAAGGAGAGATAATTTGCTTAATCATGCCTTGTGTATCCTGTGGCGTCTGAACCACAGCATTGGTAGAGGAGCGGGAAAATGCCTGACTCAAGTTAAAGCCAGTGGAATTAAATACTTCAGGGAAAGGAAAGTCTTCTCGCGTTCCAATTCCTACCAAATGGTCATTTTTGCGGGCTTTTGTTGGTAAAGAATCCGGTGTATAAACATTTAGTTTGACCGCATCTGCTTGACTGAGCCTTCCTAAGCGTTCGCTAAAAGCTAACAAGGTCAACACATCTGTTTTCGAGGGGGTTTGTGGCACAACGATCGCTGTTTGGGACAAATCCTGTGGTGCAGCAAAGGGGAAACCGAATTTCAGCAGGTTCAAATCTGGTAGTTGTGTAGAGATTTCTCGCTTTAGATCGAAGCTAGTATCAGAATGCACCGTACCTGTAAGTTGTTGATCTGGTGGCTGAAGACAGTTCTGTTTATCAAACGGTTCTCTAGGATTCATCCGCAAGAAAACTTGCAGTTTTGAGTTGGGTTTGATCAAGTTTTCCGGCAAATTGACTTTCAGGTTTTTGCGAGTTTCTCCCGACTCAGAATCAAGACGTGCCCCACCAATGAAAACTCCATCCAGTAAAACTTCGATCGCAGAAGTTCGCGGATTAACCTGCGGTCCGTAGCTGTACACCAGATTCATGGAACTACCCCGGACAAACCGATCATCTGGTAAAGCGCGAAAATCAATTTCAATTGGCGGCGCTCCTATCCCACGTACAGTTACATCGCTAAATGGCTCACCATTTACCTGGGTTTTAATGTCGCCCAGTTTAAAAGAATTTTGTTCTGGCAAATAACGAGGCCACTGGCGGAGTCCTGGTGTCGAACCTTCCTTGATGGTACTGACGAATACTACCTGACCAGTCCCCATTTTCCGCAAATCTGGCTGTGATAAAAATTGAGTTGCCTTTTCCACGGCTTTTGCACTGTTGCCAGTAGCAATTAAAACTGGAATCCCACTCTTTTCAGCTTTAGTTATAATCAATACCCCTGTTTCATCTGGTACGGGGTTATTATCACGATCAAGAATTTGATTGCTGACGACTTTTAGGGGCAAATTCTTCCAAGTATTTAGAGATGGTTGCTCATTTGGAGTACCAATAATTACCAAGCGATCGCTTGCCTTCACATTTGCGACATCAGACACTAAGCTCGTTTGAATCGGGCGAAAATCTGCGATCCTCCCCAATGCCGCTTGTAAGCGAGCTGCTGCTGTCAGCCAGGATTGATCAACTTGACTCGGTTGCAAATAAGCAACTTGGTTAGTTTCTAAGCCAAGTTCGTCAAAGAAAGGATAAGGATATCGGCTGAAATTCAGGGGAATCGGCTGCCGTTCATAGTTCAAGATTAATTTGGAATCTGGTAGAATCTCTGTCCATAAGTCGGGGCTACTAGGGTCACTACATTCGATGCTGTTATTCTGTTGTGCCACCAATATGAGTTCGTTATAGTCTTGAAGCAGCTTTGGTGGCATATTGAACAGTGCTTGACCTACTTGAGACTCTTTGCGATTGAGTGGTACACTACCAATACTGGTGCCATTGACTAGCACGGTCAGGTTAGAGCGATTGGCATACAGTGCTGGTGAGTGTTGAAAACGGATTAAAGCTTGTACTTTACCCCGATCTAATTTCCAGCCACGAGGGCGGGTAAAGGCAAGACGACCTTCTGAGTAAACCCCGCGCAAGCGCATCCGGTTGCCCACAATCGGACTACGATTAAATTCTAGGTTGTAAGTTGCTAGATTTTTAGTACTAGCAGCTTCTAAGTCTGCTTTACCAGTATTTCCTGATGTCGTTGCTTGAGCTAATAAAGTTACTTGCTGTTGCAGATCGCTCTTGGTTTGAGCTTGAGCGCTCAATAATGAACTAGGAAACAAAAAAAAGCAAGAAGTAGTAACAATAATTGCTTTTTTACTAATTTGGGAAAGATAAAACAACTGCTTCATGGTAGAGCGTGATTGTAATGTTAATTTATTCAAACTTTTTACGTAAAAAGCACGAGTATTTTGTTGCTTTTAGAACTTAAAATCATCTCATCGGATTTTTTAAAAGAAATCACCGGGAATAAAAGGTATTTGGGAAGCCTTTGCTCTAACTCAACGTCAGAGGATGTCATTTAAGCAGTCGCTGGGGAATTGTCTTTGGGGGTAGCAATCCCAACCAAGCCAAATTTTGGGTATAATAAGCAGATTCGTCTCCCCAAATTCCCTGCTTGTATTGAGGTATTATCTTTTTTACAAGCACTTCTTGAGCGATCGCTGGTTCTACCAACTGCATGGCGGCATGAAACATAGCGTATTGGGATGTAGCTTCGTAATCCACTAACGCTTTCCCTTGGAGATCGATAGTTGCTGGTAGACTTGATTGTTTACTCCACAGTTTTTGCAGGTGCTTAGTAGATTTCACTAGATAGCGCTGCGCTTGGGGTGAGTTGAACCAGGCAGCATCCAACGACAAACGCCACCAAACTCGATAAGAATCAAAGCTATACAAACTTTTTAAAGTGCTAGATGCTGGTAGGGTTTGGCATTCTCCTGTTTTGGTATTTAGAGCTACCCAATCACTGGGTAAACCTACGCTAGAAAGCTTGGCGGAATCTTCTAGCACTTGATAGCTGCTGTCTACCAAACTCAACCAATCATGTTGGGGATCAACTTGTGCAAAGATGCGAAAAGCATAGGGTGCAAAATAAGAAGGATTCAGGTAAAGGGTAGATGCATTTGGGACAAATGCAGCTACAGGCCCTGGTAACAGGTAGCGCTTACCTTGCGGTTCTAAGATGGTGGACAAGTTCCACAAATCTTGCAGTTTAACTTTTGCCAGTTCCAGGTATTCGGGACGATTCCAACGCCGTGATGCTAAAATCAGGGCAGTAATCGCATCTATATCTCCATCACTGGCAAAGTTGGTGTCGATGATACCCCAGTTACCATCTTCCTTTCGTCCCCACTTCCAAGCCCACAAACTATCTGTGCGTTTACCAGCTGCTTGGCGCTGGAGGTTATTTTCTGACCAGTTTAAGGTCAGGGCAAAGGTTGCCGGATCATTAATCAGTACTGCTCTTAGCAAAGCATAAGCTTGACCTTCACTAGTTGAGCGATCGCTTGCTTCGTAATCAATCACCCGCCCATCTGACTGAATAAATCTTTGGCGGTAGCTATCCCAACTTTGGGCTAGTAATTCCCGGTTGGGGGTGGATTTAGGGAGATCAACTAATAATCCAGTGAAATTTTGACTACTACCTTCAGTGGGGACGTTTGCCACCGGAGTTTGCTCATCCGGCGTTTTGGGGTTTGCTGCCGAGTAACTAGAGATACAGGCAGATAAACCAATTAGGCTGGCAATAGCTGCCACTCTTGGGAAGTGCCACATCCTAAGAACAATTTGATTTGTAAAAAATTAGCTGATGGTGATAGCACAAGAATGTCATCTCCGTACCCTTATTGTTCCCTTGTAGTTGTTGAAAATTAACCTTTATGAAGAAAGTTAAGCGATCGCTAATTTCTGTTTCGGCGTTGATAGTCTTCCCAAGGAGGTTGAAATCCCCGTCGTAGCAGAAAGTCTGTTTGGATTTGCTGTATTTGCCGAGCTGCATCGCTATCGCTTCCTCCTTCTGCGGCTGCTTCTAATTGCAGTTGTTCTAGCTGTGCCAGTGCTGTCAAAGGCTGATCTAAAATTGCATTCAATCCAGCAAGGGCGCGGCGTGTGCCTTTGTCTTCCGGTTTTTGTGCCAACACTTGAGCATAAATCTCCTGTGCCGATTCAAAGCGGCGTTGTTCAAAGCGAATTCCGCCCAAGGCTGCTAGGGCATCGATGTTATCTGGCTGCTGCGCCAAAATATTCTCATAGGTATTGCTAGCCAAATTCAAATCACCTACAGATCGAGCCAACTCTGCCTGCAACTGGTATGAGTCAGAAGTTTTGGGAATACGAGCAATTAACTGCTTCATCCGCGCTTGTGCTTGAGCAGGATTACGTTTTGCTATCACCTGTAATAGGCGCAGTTGTAATGGTATGGAACTAGGGTCAGCTTCTAGCAGATAAGTATATAAAGCTTCTTTTTGCGGATCAGTAGGCAGTGCTCCTAACAAACTATATAGTTCTGGAGGAGTATTGGTTGCAGGTTGTGTAGCTAACCAATTGTTGAGAACTGCCTCTGCTTCTGGTTGGGAGATTCGCTTGGCTTGATAGGCGATACTAGCACGCCCTAATTGAGTCGACAAATTTTGAGGATTGCGAGCGATCAATTGGTCATAAACTGTCACAGCCTCATCAAAACGCTTTTGTTGCAGTCGCACTCCAGCCAGTCCGCCCAAAGTAGCATCAATAATATCGCTACTATTTGGCTTACTAGCAAGCACAGCTTGGTAACGTTGGGCACTCGCTTCGAGACTACCCTCACGACGCTCAATTTCTGCTGCTAATAACTGGGGTGTAAGGTCTTTAGTACCTGCGGCGGTAGCTGTGTAAGCTGCCAAGGCTTGCCTTGCCCCATTCAAATCTTGGCGCTGCACATACATCTGCGCTACCCGGAAATTCAAAAACGGTACGTTAACCCCCATTTGTAAAAGATTTTGGTACATAGGTAAAAATTCTGGATCGGGAGCATCAATGTTTACTAAGGCATTAGCTAGCTGTTGCAACTGGACGCGATCGCTCGGCGCTGATTGTATTGCAGTAGCCAAACGCTGTTTCAAGTCATTTTTACCGAGCAAACCTAGCTGATTTTCCAAAGCCAATTGCTGCACCACCAGACTTTGATCGTTGGGAAATTCTAAGGCCACCCGTTGATACAGTTGCAGTGCTGTTTGTCGTCCTTCGGGGAACCCAGTAAAGACATCAGCGACTTCGCGCAGTAGTTTGGGGGAAGGGTTGGGATCGGTTTGGAGTGCTTGACGGTAAAGATTAAAGACTTGCTGGGTGAGGGTGGGGTTATTGGTGTACTTGCGAATTTCATTGAGCGATCGCGCTAAGGGCAAAATCGCCTCTGGCCTTCCCTGTAATACATCTAAAATCGCCAATGCTTGAGCTTGTTGTTGATTGACAAGATATGCTACAGCCAGTTCTTTACGAGTTTCAAACTCTATCTGGTCAAGTTTATTGGAGCGCTGCAATTGCGCTTCTAACACCTGTACTGCTCCCGCAGGATTGCCTGTTTCTCGTAAGGTGCGACCGTAGGCTACTGCTGCATAGCCTGTAATGGCTTTGCCAGTCGAGCGATAGCGATTAAACAACTCCAGTGCTTTAGGAAAATCCCCACTGTAACTATAAGTTTGAGCTGCACCAATGACTGTCTCTGGTGTGGGGTTGTTGTTCAGCGCTATTTGGTAGTCTGCCAAAGACTCGCTTAATTGTCCTTGATAAGAGTAAAGTAGAGCACGGTAACCACGACCTTCTGAGTCATTAGGATTTAAGTCTAAGAAAGTTGTTAGAGCCTCAATCCCTTTTAAGTTCCACTCAGGACGATAAGTAGCCAATAGACCAACTGTCTTTAAAGCTAATTGGTTGTTGGAGTCTACTGTCAGTACTTGTTGATAAGCACTCCAAGCTTCGGGAATACGTCCGGCTCGACGATAGGCGATCGCTAATCCTAACCTAACTTGCGAAGATTGCGGTTGACTTTTAAGGGCTTGTTGGAAGGCTGCGATCGCATCATTGATAAAGCCTTTTTTTAAAAATGCAAAACCTTTTTGTGCCGATGCTGATAAGTTCTGTGCTTGAGCAGGGGCAATACTGCCCAAGGACGACACAGTTACCAAGGAAGTAAAAAGGAAAAATGAACAAATAAAAAGAGAACGATATTGAATTTTTTTAGCTTTTACCTTTTGCCTTTTATCTATATTGTTTTGACTCATTGAGTAATTCTCCCTGTGGGAGTCACATCAAATTCTGATTTCACCCTGATACCGAAGACTGTCTCTGAGAAATCATCACGTGCTTGAACCGAAAAGCCTATCCGTAGATTGGAAATAAATTTAAAATCATAGAACATTTCCAATACATCGGGACGCTCTCCACGACGCAGGCGATCGTTAGAGAGAGCGCGCCCATAAGCTATTCCGAGTCGGTCATCTGGGGTAAACAGATCCAAGAAACTAGCTCCCAAAACGTAAGTATTTGCACCCTCTCCTAAAGTGCGATTTTCGTAACGACCATAGCGCCCAAACAAACCTAATTTCAGATTAGGAATAAAGACTTCGGCGTTGACACCGTATGCTTCTTCGCGATCGTTTTCATCAGGGCCAAATTGATTGTTGCCTCTGGCAATGCTAAAGCTTTCAAGAAAGCTATCACGGACACCGGCATCGCGATCGCTGGCATAAGTACCACGAATAATCGCATTGCCGTAACGGATACCGATTTCGCCAGCAAATCCATCTAAAGAGAAGTCACCAATTTTGTCTGCTGACGAAAAGACTGCCGCTTTCGCTTCAATGTTGTCAGTAACACTCCAATCGGCTAATAAACCAGTGCGTGAACTAATCCCTGTCGCCGCCAGTGCTGGGTTGGTTTGAAACACCGGATTAAAGAATTGACTGGCTCCATCTTTAGCAAAGCTGTTGCGATCAAAATAAGATGTTAAATCTATTTGACCGATCACAAACCGCAGATTAGGTACTCCTCCTAGTGAAGTTGCCAAATAAAGCTCGTTAATGTTCAAACCCTCGTTTCGGGAGTCATCCAAGCTGCTGCCTTGGCTGGTTAAGTCCAGGGTTGCTCCAACCAAAGCTTGAGGAGACAGTGGATAGATGCCGCTAACTCTCGCCCGCGCCGAGGTATCACCGCCTTGGGTGATATAAACTCCTTGGAATTGTAAAGAGGGTTCCCTTAAACTACTGCTATTGAGTTGACGGCGTTGTTGAGTAGTTACCGATTGGGTAACTGGTACTGGAGCGGGAGCCGTAGTAGGAACTGATGGTGTTGTCTGTGGCTCGAGTAATTGTTGATTAAAAGTTGGTGCTGCTGGTGCAGTGAATTCTTGCGTTGCAGTCGAGTTGGGAAGTGGTGGCAGGGGTGCTGTTTGAGAACTTAGTAGTTGATTAAAAGTTGGTGCTGCTGGTGCAGTGAATTCTTGCGTTGCAGTCGAGTTGGCGAGTGGTGGCAGCGGTGCTGAACCACTTGATGGCTTTGAGCCGTTCATCTGTCCCTGAAATCCTAAATTCAAATCAGAAGTGTCCCCACCTGCTGCCACTTGTGGTGCAACAGAACTACGTGCTGCTGCCGGGGCTTTTCCAGTTACCTGTTCCTGGATGAAGACACTCTCCAACTGTTGGAGATCGTTGACTGGTTTGGGTTCCACAACTTTGGACACTGGATTAGCGATCGGTGCAGTTGCTACACCAGTCGTTACGCGTGCAGGAGGCAATGTCTGCGATCCTGACTGCAATTGACTTTTATTGACAGGTAATTTAGGCGCTGGTAGCGGTTCTGCTAAACCTAATTGGTAGTCGATAGTCTGTAGCTGAGATGGGTTAACTTGAGCTGAAGACTTTTCGCTCACTGCCAGTACCCAGGAAATCGAGACGACGACAATGCAAAGCAGTGGATAAACTTTATGGTACTGGCTTGAAAAAGTAAATTTATAACAATCGAGTACTGTTTGCCTCATCAGCCTAGTTAAATAACAACTATATATTTAGATTATTGAATGTCGCTACCTTAGCAAAGTTAATGAGTATTAACCACTAGATCCAACAAAATTCTTAATTTTCAATTATTTGATTAAGAGTCGATAAAAATTGTTATTTTTAAAACTAAAGTGGGCATAATAGGTAAAAAACTGAGCTAAGTTTATAAATAAACCTAAAATGTTGCCATTTATTATGAATATTATTGATTTAAAGAGTTTTTTGCCTATATTTAAAGCTCTATCTACTATTAATCTCCAGGCAGGCATTTGTCTAATGCTTTTAGTTGCCAGTTATGGCTGTGTTCAAAAAGCACAAGAAAAAGTGGAGATGAAAATTGGAGATGTACAACCTATATCAAGTAAAGGTGTATACAATATCGTCGGTAGTACTAATCTACCGGAGTCTAGCAAGATTACAGTGGCCGCTGTGCGTTATTTGCATCCAGTATCAGGACAAACAGAAGCTTTACTGAATTCAGACACGAATACTAACCGTTCAATTCTGGCTCGTCAAATTGTGGAAGTCAAACAGGGACAATGGGAGGCTGCACTGAATCTGTGGCAAGTTTCACCCGATGGTAGTTTTCAAGAAGTCTGGCAAGCAAATCCAGCACAAATACGACTGTTTCCAGAAGATGGTGTTACATTTGTAGCTATTTTCGATCCTGCCAGTCAGTGGGAACAGCCAGATAATCAAAACTCTCAAAAGTTAAAGTTAGAAAATCAACAATTTGACACGCTTGAAAGCAAGTTGATTCGCTTTACTAACGAAGGTGAAAAGTATTTACAAGTTAGCCAAACCTTAACAATACCTCTACCTGCGGGGAAAACAGTACCACCTCGTCCGCAACCGGAAGACTTGAATGGTGGTTGGGGAAACCGATATCAAATTTCGCCGCAATCCATAGCTTCTAAAAGTACCTTACCTCCACCGATTAAAAATAGGCAAACGAATGCCTATGTGACTCCTTCAGAGTTTCTCAGGTGAAAATTATAGCGGTTCTCGTTTACGTGAGTTACACCCGTAGGGGCACAGCATTGCTCATTGGTGTCAACTTAAGAAGATAAAACCCAAATTTGTTGGGTGTAAGCGTCAATCTGTCGATGGCGCTTACGCTTTTGTTTAACTAAACCTAGAAGTTTGTGATGTTCAACGAGACAGGTAACAACATCATTGGCTTCATCATATAGGACAGCACGAGAAAAATGGTATAAACCACGAAAAACTATCTATGTAGAAATTTGCTCTAATTGTACAGAAAGTGCAACTGCAACCTCAGTAGATAACTGATTGAGAATAGCATAAAAAATTCAAATAGCAAGAAATGGTTTTTAATCTTGATTCATATTTGGTATTTCTTGTCAATGCATAAATCCTAATTACCATGAAAATGGTGCTATTTAAATGACGATTAGCTTACTAAAACCGCGATCGCTTCGCTGCCAAACATCGCGCCGTTAAGCTCATCCCACCCCTAAAAGGGGATGGAATAACAGGAAAGACTGTTAACTGTCAACAGCATCGGGGCGTCTCTCATCCATAAACTTTCGCGTATATATGGTTGTTCTTAATTAAGCTTTTTTTAGAGATTTTAATAAGTATTTAGTAGAGTGTATGCACTTTATAAGCATCTCTACAAAGGATTTTGGGCTTAACCCAAGCTTCTTGAGGGTGGATGGGTTGGACACCTTTAATTTGACAAGATCAAGGGTTGATTAGATAGGCAACTGCGATCGCAGTTGCCTATTTAATTAGAGTAATCATTAAATATGTTTTGTAAAACTGCTTTTGTAGGAATATTTTAGATTATCCTCTCACAGGAGTAATAAAAAAGCCTAATTTTGCTAAAATTTCGGATTTTTTGTGTTGCTCACGACATCCAAAAAAATAAAAGTTATTTATGCTACTGAACAAAGTCATAAACGAGGTCATTTTACGTTATTGACTTAAGCACTATATCCAGCCACATCAAATTCTTTCTAGGTTTTAAATGAACAAGAATAATCTCTGCAAACAACGCCCAAGCAAAAGCAGGGTATCAATTTTAACTTCGCTGGCTGCTTTAGCTTCTTCATTAGTATTGCCTTTGCAACAAGCTCAAGCTGCTCCATCATTGACTACTGTTGTAAATTTCAACGGTGCTAACGGAGCTGCGCCAAGGGCTGGCGTACTTCAGGGTAAGGATCTCAATCTTTATGGAACTACTTCTGCTGGTGGTTTATCTAACAACGGAACTGCGTTCAAGTTGAGTGGTGGCGGTTTCAATACTTTGACCACACTGATCAACTTTACAGGAACAGCATTGCCCAACAGAGGCATTAATCCAATCGCTAGATTATTCCAGGCAAACAATGGCAACTTATACGGTCTGACCTTTACAGGTGGCACAAGTAACCTTGGCACATTATTTAGTTTGGCATCACCAGCTTTTACAGGTCTGACAACTCTTGTGAATTTCACTGGCATCGGTAATGGAGCTAACCCAGCAGGTCGGCTGATTCCAGACAGCACTGGCAATGTTTTGTGGGGGACAACCTCGGCAGGTGGAGCTAGTAGTAAAGGAACTATATTCAATGTTCCACTGGGTGGCAGCCCAGTCACTACTGTAATAAACTTCACAGGTAGTAATGGAGCAACTCCATTAGCAAGATTGCAATTGGTGACTACCAATGGAAGCTACTACGGCACTGCTTCTCTAGGTGGAGCAAGTAATAGGGGAGTTGTATTCAAGTACACTCCTACTAATCCTATTGCTACTAGATATAGCTTTTCTAGCTTTACTGGTGCTAATGGGGCAAGTCCAGAGTCTGCATTGATTGTATCTGACGGATTCCTCTACGGTACTACTAGGCTAGGTGGAGCTAATAATGTAGGCACTATATTTAGGGTTCCCATTGGAACAGCTACCAATCCTATTGGTGCGCCCGTTTTAGTTGCCAGTTTTAATGGTGCTAATGGAGCCAACCCAAAGGCTGCGCTTACACCAGGAGCAAGTAGTGGTATCTTTTATGGCACAACTTCAACTGGCGGGGCTAATAACAAAGGAGTTGTCTATCGACTGAATGTTGGAACTACTTCAACTATCACCCAGTTAATTAGTTTTAATGCCACTAGTGGTACAGCGGGTACTAACACCAATGGAGCAACGCCAGAGTCCACACTAATTTCAGTCGGTACTGATTATTACGGTACTGCCTCTGCTGGTGGCGCTTCTGGTCGAGGAACGGTGTTTAAATTTACACCGTAGCCTCAAATATAATCTGCAATGCAAAATAAATAGTAGAACCTAGATTTGAAAAATGTTGATTTATTACTTTCAGATAGTCAGGAAGTGCGACTATCTGAAAGTAATCATAGACACTAGATAGTAATAATTCCATTCAGCATAAACCCCTCCTAATTTCTATCTGGAGGGGATTTTGTTCCTTAAATGACCTCGTTACCTTAGCAAAGCTTACTTTAGATATCGTCTGAATTAATGTTTAGTGAGCAAAACTCTGCCTGGGTAAGGGATTCAGATTTTACTCTGACCATAGCGATTAAAGAGCGGTATGCTACCAAGCATTGTCTAGCATTTATACTAGATTACTCAAACTGATAATTGATAGTATGGAGATATAGTACTCATATTGGGTTTTTGAAAAAACCCCGTACAACTCGAAAAGGCTGATTTCCTACTCCCTACTCCCCAATCTTTGCCTATCGCACTTCTCTGCGAGACGCTTCTCTTTGTAGAGAGGCTTCTCTTTCAGAGACGCGAAAGCGCACCACGCACATAAGTATGGCTACGCAGCGCTGAACGAACAGAAATCAAAGCAGATTCCTATAGTATGGAAAAACTTAAGGAAGAATGTAGCAGTTCTGGTTAAAAAGCTCGAAACCTAGTTTCTCTAACCATAAATACCTAATTAAAGAAATATTAATGTTTTGTTAACTTAAATTAATACAAATTTATGTGTAGTATAGAACTTTGCTAAACTTCATAATTTGAGGAAAAATAAATGTTAAATCATGTAAGATCGGAATGCTTGTAAAATTGGAAACAACTAACGCCCACAGTACACCATAGGAAAATTAGAAAATGTCTAGGCAAAGTTCTCACGAGAGAAACTTTTTCAAAGCTTTAATTGGTAGCGCTATCAAAGGATCTCATAAGTTAAGACTGGGACTCGAATCTAGCTTGATTATTCTGATTGAATCTGTACCTTTTTTGATTGCTTGTGCTGTACTTGTAAGCGTTATCAGCCTAAAAAGTCCTATCCTGCTTTTTTGTTTACTAGTTGGTAGTTTAATTGCAGTCATCATCCAAGAAATTGGGCAGCAAGTGAATTTACCAAAGCGATCGCTAATATTATTACAAATTTTAGCCGCAGCCGTAATTCTGAGTTTATATTGGTTAGACTGGTTTGCAGCCCCCGCACAAGCACAGTTTTTTGGGGAAGCTGAAAGGTTTTTCAAAAGAAACTTAGGTGGTGCAGCAACAGATGGTGGTGGTAGCGGGACAGCAATAAGTTTGATATTTAATGTGTTGCGGGCCATTTACTTACTCTATATTGCAATCTCCTTGGTTGGTGTGATTAACGCAGTCCGTAAAGATGAAGATTGGCAAAGCATTGCCAGAACTCCCCTATTAGTCGTTGTTGCTGTTACCATTGCTGATGTGCTCACACGCTTTGTAATTGGCCCACAACCGCAGTAAATAATTCAGATATTTCAAATGTCTCAAGAGCGGGAACAAGAATTTCGTCCAGTCAATCAGGTTCTGGGAAGCCAACCGTCATTAGGGCCAATTCCTGCCGATCAAATTCTTCCTTGGACGGTAATTGCCTTAGCCTCTTACTTTATTATCAATGGAATTTTTGGTGGGATTTTCCAAGAAGAGTTTCAAAAGTGGTTGTGGACAATACTAATGACTGGTTGGGGAATAGGAACTTGGTGGATCTTAACTGGTGGTAGGAGTTGGAGTTTTTTAAGTAAATTTATTGGCGTTCCCGCTTGGACAAGAGGCTTTGCTCGTTATCAAAGCTTATTGGAAGTTAACCATGAAGCAAAAAATCGGAAAACAAAGCGTCGGCGTCGCCGGAAATGAAAGTAGATTAACACCATTTGAAGATGCCTTACACTTGGCGACAATGCTACGTGTAGCATTGAATGGGCGTGATATTGGCGCTTACCTTTTGACAAAAGGCAATCAAAGAGATCGGTTTTGCTTTGTTTTTGGTTTTGACTGTAAGGGAATTCATACCACTTTAAGACCCGAACAAATCGATACACTTTTTAATAACATTGAAGCCGGATTAAAAGATATCCCTAGTGGTGAAAGAATGACACTGCATTTGGGATCTTTTAGTTCTGACAAAGAGCGCCAAAAAGAATTAGTATCGCTAATCAGGAATGCGCCATCACGAGATATTAAATATTTGTTGATGGCAGAGAGAGCTAGAGTCAAAGAATTGACTATTTCTGGTATTCGTAAGCCTAAATTTTTGCGTATTTATGTAACTTACACCGTTGAATCTAACTCGGCAAATGCAGATGATTGGATAGAGAAACTTTTAGTCAAAGCTGAATCCTGGTGGTTGAAATTTAAAGGTGAACTCTCAGAAGTAGAAAACCAGCGCATTGAAACCCTGATAACAAGTGCTTATAAACAGGGTTTTCTGCGCTGGGAACAAATTTTATCTAACCAAATGGGATTGGATGTCAAGCCTTTGAAAGCTGATGAACTCTGGGAGGGCATCTGGAAAAGGTTTAATGATACGCAGCCAATAGAGATTCCCCAGTTGATAACTTTAGATGAAGAAGGGCTGCACGAACAAGTTAATTCAGATTTAGCTAGTACTAAATTGCTGATAGACAATATCCACGGCACAACTTTGCTGATGGAGTCTAGCGTACCTTGTGCCGATCGCCGCTGGGTTAATGTTAACAATCGTTATATTGGCGTACTATCATTTCTCGAAAAACCCGGAGGTTGGCCTAATAAATCTTCTCAACTGCGATATTTATGGGAACTATTGGCCAGAGAAAGAGTAGTAGATACAGAGATTTTTTGTGAGTTGACTGCGGCAAATCCAGCATTAGTGAAAACTACTTTGCAACGAGTGCTGAAGCAGTCAAACATGACGACAATCATGGCTCAAGAAAAAAGTAAAACTATTGATGTCAACGCTCAATTAAAGTTGAAGAAATCGGTAGCAGCACAAGAACAATTGTTTGAAGGTGCAGTCCCGATTTATACGAGTATCGCTATTTTGGTACATCGTCCGACTGTAGAAAAATTAGATGAGGCGACAAGATATATTGAAAACTGTTTTCAACGTCCAGCAAGGATAATTAGGGAAACTGAGTATGCCTGGAAAACCTGGCTGCAAACTCTACCAATAGTTTGGGAGGGTTTGTTAGCAACCCCCTTTAACCGTCGCCAGCTATATTTAACAAGTGAAGTTCCCGGATTAATGCCTTTAGTTTTAACTAAACAGGGTGATAAAGAAGGCTTTGAGTTGATTGCCGAAGAAGGCGGAACACCCGTACATTTAGACTTGTTTACTCAACACAAAAATTTAGCTTTGTTTGCTACAACTCGTGCTGGTAAATCGGTTTTGGTATCAGGGATTCTAACTCAGGCTTTGGCGCATGGTATTCCGGTTGTGGCGTTAGATTTTCCTAAACCTGATGGGACATCTACCTTTACTGACTACACTGAGTTTATGGGGGTCAATGGAGCGTATTTTGATATCTCCAAACAATCGAATAACTTATTTGAACAGCCAGACTTACGATCGCTAGATCCAGAACAACAGCGCGATCGCTTTAACGATTATACTGCCTTCCTAGAATCAGCTTTGATGACAATGGTTTTAGGATCATCCACTGAAAGTCAAATTTTATCGCAAACCGTGCGATCGCTCCTCAACTTAGCATTAGAAGCCTTCTTTGCTGATGAGGGCATACAAGAGCGATATCGACAAGCGATGGCGGGAGGATTTGGCACTCTTGCTTGGCAGAAAACTCCTACCTTAAAAGATTTTCTGTATTTCTGTTCATCAGAACACTTGCAGCTAAGTACTTTAACTGGCAGAGTAGAAGACGCTCTCAGTCAAATTCAGCTGCGCTTACGGTTTTGGCTTTCTAGTCGTGTGGGACAAGCCATTTCTGCACCATCGAGTTTCCCTACCGATGCACAACTTTTAGTTTTTGCTCTCAGAAACTTATCAGATAGTGAAGATGCAGCCGTACTATCTCTAAGTGCCTATTCAGCAGCATTACGACGCGCATTAAGTAGTCCGGCCTCGATATTCTTCATTGATGAAGCACCAATTCTGTTTGAATTTGAGCAAATATCTGACTTGGTTGGGAGAGTTTGTGCAAACGGCGCTAAAGCCGGTATCAGAGTCATCTTATCAGGACAAGATCCTGATACTATTGCCAAATCTAAAGCTGCATCTAAGATTTTGCAAAACTTGACAACACGATTGATTGGACGCATTCAGCCAGTTGCAGTCGATAGTTTTGCAGATATCTTAAAGTATCCCCGCCACATTATTTCTCGTAATGCTTCAGAAAGCTTTTTTCCCCGGAAAGAAGGCGTTTATAGCCAATGGCTGTTAGATGATAACGGTATTTATACATTCTGTCGTTATTATCCAGGTTATGAACAACTGGCAGCAGTTGCTAATAACCCTGCTGAACAAACTGCACGCAGTAAGATGATGCAAGTTCATAGCGATAAATATGAAGCAATTTCTGCATTTGCACGTCAGTTAGTGGCTACACTACGTAGTAGTTAATCTAGTTGTGTAATCAGTTAACAGTGATTCAAAAAGTTGTAAATCATAGTTAAAAATTTAGTTTTTTAACTCATTGCTTAATTTTAGTCTACCTTTTTAGGCACAAATGTATGCGAAGAACTACCATTTTTACTCTTACGTTGCTATCCCTGGCAATCCTACCAGCAATGGCACAAATTAACACGGGATTAGGGCAGATTTGGACTGATTTTCAATCATATTCCATAGATATGGGGAAATATTTTCAAGATAATCTGAGCGATAACTTAAAGCCTTTAGAAGCACAGAGTCGAATTGCTCTTGATAGTGGCAAGGAAGAGACAGACTTGAAGATACCTAACCCCGTAATTGCGGGGAAAAACATTCGTAATAAGATTATCGGCTCTTATAGTTCAGACCCTAGAGCAAGCCGCTTTGAAAATAATGTAGCAGTACAGGGAAATTCAGCTAGTAATGAAATCAATCGTTTTATTACTCGTGGAGCAGCAGAAGCTCTTCTTGGTATAAATGGACGAAATCGGACACAAGCAAAGTTAGAAAATACTGAAACTACACTAGAAAATATTGCTGATTCTAGCGACTTGGCAGACGTAGGAGGCAGAGGATTTATTAATAAAATTACGAGTTTGATTCCTTCTCCTCCATCTCCCCCTGGTAATGCTACTGCTGGAGATATTGCAATTACCGGTGCGATTGGGGCTTTAGCACAATTAATAAGTGCTACTCAATTGCAAAGTATTAAAATTCAACAGGCACAATCACAAATTATAGGTGAAACATTTGGTCAGACAATACAAACAAATCAGTATTTACAATATTCTAATTTAAACTTAGCAAATATTTCTCAACAGGCAGAAGAGGCGAATCGCGCTCGGAGAGTAGATACATCTACAGAAGCAGCGCGACTTTTACGAGCTACTTCTCAACTAGATTTGTTTGGCAGAGAAGTTGATAAATAGGATTTTAGAAGAAAAAACTCTAATTTTCTATCCAATTTTTAAAATCCTTAAACTTTTTACAAACCAAGAACAAACGTGAAAAACAGTTTGTAGTGGTGCGTTATCGACAGCCTAAAAACGCACGCAAGTATGTCGGATAGGGTGTTAGGTTCCTAATACACCCTACAAAATCTAAAAAACAGCTTATCAACTCAAAATGCAACTTGCAATTCAATTAATTTTTGCTCAACTAGGTTCCCAAGCAGCAGGCATTGATGAGGTTTTCGATAATGGTGCCGCGACTTCCCAAAGTATTGCTGAAGGATGGGACAATCAATGGCTGAATTTATTACAGAATACTACCAGTGATAGCTTGTATGGAGCGCTGACAACTCTGGGTATTTTTTTTGCAGTAGGAACCCTGTTATTTTTTATGATACAATTCCTCAAAGACTTAATATCCTACGAATATAGTCGTCCAATATCAGCTTTAATCTGGCCTTTTGTGGTGGTCATCCTCTTAAGTAATACGGGCAATGGAAGTATGCTTTCTAGCCTCACACTGGGAGTGCGGAACTTTATAAACACTGTCAATCAGCGAGTATTAGTAACAGCAGATGCGGATAAAATGTATCAGCAAGCATTGAGTATGAGTGTTGCTGAAGAAGTAGCTGGTTCTTTTCTGCGTCCTTGCCAATCGCTAACTGGTGAACAACAAAGCCAATGCTTTACCAACGCTGCCGAAAAAGCTAATATCCTCTTGCAGAGATATAGAAATGCATATAGGAATCAAAACTGGATAATTAGATTACAAACTAAGATCGATAATATCAGATATGGCACTGGCTTTGTATCAGAAACCTCATTTAATTCTTTGTTAGGTTCTACAGTCCAAACAAGCATCAAAAACTTTTTAATTTCCTTACAATATGCCTTCCAAAATTTGATAGAAGCAACTATGTTGCTGATAGCAGCTTTAGGGCCAATAGCCGTAGGTGCATCTTTACTGCCTGTAGCTGGTAAACCAATTTTTGCATGGCTGACCGGATTTTTATCTATTGGCATCGCCAAGATTTCATTCAATATTATTGCTGTGGTCACTGCCGCAGTTATTGTAAATGGGCCAGGTCAAGATGTTAATGTTGATCCAGACTTAATGTGGTTCATAATTTTTCTAGGAATTTTAGCACCAATTTTGTCGTTAGCTGTGGCTGCTGCTGGAGGTTTTGCAGTATTCAGTGCTATTAGCAATACGGCTTCTTTAGTAAAAGAGAGGATATAAAAAATTCAAAATTCAAAATAAATAAAATTTTTGAAAGTATCCTGACTGCTAAATCATATTCAAATCATAATTAATATATAATAACTGAAGTTTTTTGCAGAAGAGGTGATAAAATGGTGCGCTTACTGGAAAAAAGACAAACAATAGCAAGTGTTTTGACACTTTTTGCGATCGCAACCTTTGGTTTACATCTATTAGTTTTATTTTTATTCTTATTACAAGGGCTAAATATTCGCCAACTCAGTGTCAGAAAAGCTCCCAACTTTGTGCAATTAATAGACGGTAAAGCAGTAGCTAATATTGATGATTTAGCAAGAGAACCAGAAGCAATTCGGCAATTCATCAGCAAAACGATGATATCAATGTTTAGCTGGTCTGGAACCTTACCCCCACAAAGGATCGAAGAAGTTGCAACCCCCAAACCAGATTTAGGAATTGTTATTCCAACACCTCAAGGTGGTAACCAAAAAATCAGTACCAGCAGTTGGATAGCTAGTTTTGCCTTATCAGAGGACTTTCGCAAAGGTTTCTTGAGTACAGTTGCAGAAATGACACCACCAGAAGTTTTCTCTGAGAATCCAAACCTTGCTATGACATCAGAATTAGTTATTAAGCGGGTTTATCCACCAAAACAAATTGCACCAGGTAAGTGGCAAGTGGGTATGGTAGCTGACTTAATTCAACAAAATCGAGTTGGTGGTGCAAAAGTCATCACTCCTTTTAATAAAGATTTCCTTATACGTGCAGCAGATTATTTCGGTAATCCCCAAGCAGGTAATAGCACAGACTTGCAAAAGGCAATTTATAGTGTCCGCGCTGATAAACTAGAAATTTATGAAATTCGTAACTTATGTTTGTTAGATGGTTACAACAACCTTAATCAAGATAAATTAACACAATGTGGAACTGGACAAACATCTGATAGCTTTATTAGATAAAAGATTTCTCGTTTACTGTCTAAATAGTTCAATTTATATAATCAATTATTAATGCAATTACTCAAACCAGAAAATAGAAAAAATAACCCATTGCCACTTTTGGCAGTAGGAACATTTGGTTTACATATATTTACCTTACTTTTACTAATATTTAACGGGTCTATGTTACAACAACTAGGCCAGCAACTTACACCTCAAACTTTAGTGCAGCTTGTTGATGGTCGCACTATAACCGTAGACCCCCAACCAAATTTAGAGCGGCAGCCAGAGGCTATTCGGCGCTTTGTGGGTGAAACGATGAGCTTAATGCTTACCTGGTCACAGCAACAGCCGCCAACGCAAGTCTGGGAAATTACCTCCCAATTGGTAGCTGATGATTTTAAGCCAAAACTTAAGTCAGAAGTTACCAATTTAAACCCAGATAGCCAATTTGAAAATGTTAATAGAGGAGCAGAAAATGTATTAGTAATCCAAAAAATTTCTCAACCTAGAGAAATAGGTAATGGAAAGTGGGAAGTGGAGATGCTTGCTAATCAATTAGTTTTTAGTGGTTATGATAGATTGGGAAAATCAACTTCCTTTAATAAAAAAATTTTAGTTAGAGCAATAGATGAACCAGCAAGTTCGCTACCCAATGCTCCACTACCGTCGCACTTAGCAGCTTACCGCCTTGGTGAAGCCAGACTAGAAATTTATAATGTATGTGAAATCCAAGATAAAAATTGTTCTGGGAATCCCAACCAAGCTTTACCATGACTAAATACTCAATACCTGCGGAAACACCTGCTCAAAATGGATTTACTCTAACTACCGACGCTCACCAACAAGATGTAGAATCTTTCGCTTGGGAATCGCGGATGTCAAGGTTAGTCGGCTTTGAAGAAGAATCTTCTTCTCCCGATACCCAAAGTTCAGAAGACTCTGCAACGCCGCAAGAGTCGCTATCTCAACCACAAGAAGTTCAGACAAAGCAACCCCTTTCATCTAATCCCTTTGCAAAGTTAGGCTTGGTAGGGGCTGCTACCTTAGCCATCGTTTTGGTGGGTGGTGTATTTTTGTCTCAATTGATGAGTGGCAGCAATCAAAAGCCAAAAGATATTGTTCCTCCACAAGTGCCTGAGCAGCCAACTAATGAGTCTAGCTCTCAACAGCTAGAAGGCGAAGTAGATACACTCAAAACGAAATTAGCCCTGACTGAACAAGCGCAGATGGTGAAAGCTGCTCAACAACAGCTCAGAACGGCAAAATCAACTCAGACAGCAGCCTTACAAGATCCGTCAGTTTCTTCCAGAGGGAGACAGAGAGTGATACCAACACCCCCACCAACAGCTTATGTGCCTCGAACAGTGACAGTTGAGCGCATTGTTAAAGTACCTGCTTCTCAACCTTTGCCATCACCTCAGCTACCAGTTGTGAAGCCAAACACCCAACCTGTAGTCAATATAACTCCACCAGCCCCACCAAACCCATTTGAAGAGTGGAGAAGGTTAGCAAAGTTAGGTAGCTACGGTCAAGTTAATGCTACCAATCAACCTAATAACGTCGCAGCTGCTCCTGAACCTGCTGCAAACAATCCGCAGCCGCAGGAAGAGACACCACCACCAGAAACTCCTGCTCCTGCGGTGAGCCAAGAGCAACCCCTGGGACAAAAATCCTTAGCAGTAGGGACTAGTGCTAAAGCTGTATTAGCAACAGCAATATTTGGGGAAACTACAACTAATTCAGGCGGTGGTGATGAAACAGGCGATGGGAAAAACGTATTTGTGATCAAATCGAAAGAAGCATTAAAATCTAAGGATGGTACTACCGTTATACCTGCAAACAGCGAATTCCTAGCTGAAATTAGCTCCATTAACGAACAAGGTCTTTTGCAGATGAACGTAACTAAAGTTATCTCGCAAAGTGATGGCAACCCTACCGAACAAAGCTTACCCAACAATGCAATTATTATTCGCGGTACCCAAGGTAAACCTTTAATGGCAGGTAAATTTCCCGGTCAAAGTTCGTCTATAGCATCAATGGATCTAGGATTATTCGTTTTGGGTGGTCTTGGTAAAGCGGCAGAGTTAGTAAATCGCCCTGATACAAAAGTTGTATTTCCAACAAATCCAAATCCACCTGCCAACTCTGGTGACGGCGAATCGAACAACAACTCCTACATTGCCTACCCTGTTACTGAGACTGAGAACAGACGCAACCTTGCAGCGGCGGTTGTAGAAGGTGGTTTCAACTCTGTAGTACCTCAAATTGCCCAACGTAATCAACAGGCGATCGCTCAAATGTCACAACCAACTAATGTTTGGTTTATGCGAGCTGGCACAACTGTTGAATTATATGTTAATCAAGCAATCTAATTTTAGGAGATAGAATTTATACCAATTTTAGTTTTTAGATTAGGTAATGGTAATTGGTAATTAGTTTTCTTTCCATCTTTCGGATGCCCCTTATTATCTCTACCAATCTCCTCCATTTGCAACCATGAAAAAGAATACTAACTTATCAGGAAATACCCCAAATAATTCTTATTTACTACCTATAGCTTCCTTAATTTTCTCGGTTGCTATGTTCTTATTGGTAGGCCGCGCTGTTGCTAATAACGCTGTCTTGCGTTCTATATTTTCTTGCCAAGCACAGGGTTTAGGTGGAGCAATACCTACGATCGACGTTTGGTATCAACAAGGTACAAACTTAAGCTTTATTCCGGCTGGAGAAGTAATTAAAAAAGTTTGGTTAAACGATCCATCACAAGTAACTATAGACTTTGATGGTCCAGTATGTATGCAGTTTGGTCAAGACTCTAATAGTAATGCAGGAGATTGTACAAACTCCTCAGCGAATGTAATTCAACTCAGACGAATTCAAAAACTGGATATTCCTGGGCTTCCTCCCACTAACAATACACTTTTAACAGTTGTTACCGAAGGGCAAGGTAGAAATAAGCTCTATACTTTTCGAGTGATATATAAAACAGCTAACCCTGAATATCACACTTTAGCAGTTTTTGCCGATCCTTCTGGTCAGGAAGGAGCTTGTGCTACAGTTTCGCAATAAACTTCTAGCAAAAGTACCCGACAGTTTCCTTCTACGGCGTTACAGAACATGAGATGAATTGGGGCAAGCTCTTGAGGCAGGTGAGGCAGAGAGAGCGAGCGAATTTCGGAAGTTGCTAAATCATCCCGCTTTCTCTGCAACGTCCCTTCTACAAAAAGCGCTGATGCCCATGCATATCTGCATTGTGGCGTTTCAAAAGCCTTGCTCAAATTCTTTACTTAAATAAAAGCGTTAGAAAGCATCTAAGTCTTTAGGCAGTTTTCTTTCTTTATAAAGCACGGTTAAGATCAGGCGTAGGCATTCCTGTAGTTCAATCAATTGAAAAACCCTATAACTCAACTGATTTAACTGACTCATGCATTATCAGCCTATATGTTTATAAATCTTTAGATGAAAACTAACCGAAAATTTTGAATTCGTGTAAATATAAAGAAAAGCTTAAGAGGTTACAGACTCATGGTCACTACCAAAATGATGCAACAGCTTTGGGCTGTAATCGAGTCTACCCAGGTCAACACCCTACTGCATTTTGACGATGCGGCTTTAGTACAATTGCTCCTCCAGCAGCTAAAAGCGAAGCAGGCTATTGATCCTCAGGCAGATAGCACCCTAAATACTTACATAAAATCTAAATTGCCCCTTATTCGTGATACCGCTGAAGGAAGATTATCCTTCGGGCAAGGCAGCAATCAATAAGTACGAGAAATCAAATGATTGCTCGCCAAGCATACGCTCAGAGTTCAAACAGTGGAATATTATGAATAACTGGCTAGTAATTGCCCTAGTAGCTTATCTAATTGGAGCAGCGATTGAAGGGGTGAGTACAGCCAGTCAGCTATCTCATTCAGTGCCAGAATTAGCTAAAAGCACACAAGCTCACCCTTCAAAATCTGCCACTGAGTCTAATTCAACTTGGCGAGTTGTGGCCGCGATCGCCTCGGTAAGTATATGTGGAGCTTTTTGGTGGCCTTGCCGCCTTTTCCACCGTTTAATTAAAGGCAAGGTTAATTCGTAAGCTTAACCCCGGCTGAAGCACAGGGGCAAAAAATATATTAAACCACAACGTGAGAGTCATTAGTCATTAGCCCAAGATATCTGGATGGAGTTTAGACTAAATGGCTAAATTAGCACAAATAGAGCGTGATAACGAAGCGGTAGCAAGGTTAGGAGTGTCTGACCTATGCATTTGATCAGTCAACGAATATCTTTCCTCTAAATGGATAGCGTACAGACATCTGTACCTACTCCCTACTTCCTCCCTCATCTGTAGAATAAAACTGTTGGGCATAAAAACGGGCATAGCGTCCTTCCTTAGCCAGTAGGGAGGTGTGAGTACCAGCTTCAACCAACTGTCCTTGTTCTAGTACGAGAATGCAGTCAGCCCTACGAACGCTGCTCAAGCGATGGGCGATAATAAACACGGTACGGTTTTGCATCACTCGCTCGATCGCTTCTTGAACTAGTGCTTCTGACTCCGAATCTAAGGCAGAAGTAGCTTCATCCAGGATGAGAATTCGAGGATCGTTGACGATGGCTCTGGCGATCGCTAATCTTTGGCGTTGTCCTCCCGATAGGTTAACTCCACGTTCGCCTACCCAGGTATGATAACCCTGGGAAAACTGGGTGATAAAGGAGTGAGCGTTGGCAATCTTTGCTGCTGACTCAATCGCTGCTAAATCTAATTTTTCCTGACCGTAACCGATATTTTGGGCGATCGTTCCCGAAAAAAGGGTAACGTCTTGGGGAACAATGCCAATTTGACGGCGCAGGCTAGTGAGTGTAACGTCGCGGATATCAATATTATCAACCAGAACTTGACCCCTCTGAGGGTCATAAAAGCGAAGTAAAAGGTTAATTAATGTCGATTTGCCTGCACCAGAAGAACCAACCAAGGCAATGACATCACCAGGAGAAGCATACAGGCAAAGATCCTTGAGTACTGGCTGGTCGGGATTGTAGGCGAAATCGACATGACGATACTCTACCTTGCCCATAACTCGTGGCATTTCCTTTGCATTCGATTTTTCGCTGAGGCTAGGCTGCTTCGCCATCAGTTCAAAGATGCGTTCGACGGAAGCTTCGGTCTGTTTGTACTCGTTGTAATTGCTAATCATCATGTCGATTGGCTGAATCAGTAAAGCTACAGCAGCTAAGAAACTGATAAACCCTTGAGATGTCAGCTGATTCTGAGAAATCTGCCATCCTCCCAATAAAAATAGCAGCATAATACTAACTGCTTCCAAAAACCCAACAACAGGAAACTGAATGGATTTGAGTTGTTGAGTGCGATACTGAGCCTGACGATTGTGTTCTGCTTCCTGATTGAATCGCTTCACTTCATACTCTTGTGCTGCAAAAGCCTGAACCACACGAATACCGCCAAATACTTCAGTTAGCAGCGCTGACAAATTGGAAACCTGATTTTGACTCTGGCGAGATAGCACGAGTAATCGTTGACCAAATGCTCCGATCAACCAAGCCATCAAAGGAGCCAAAATCAAACCTGTAAGCGTGAGCGGCCAATTCAGGTAGAGCATGTAAATGGGAATCACAATTAACTGCAAGAGATTGGAAAGAAACTGATGGGATAACTTGTCAACAATCTCCCCTACCCGGTCGATATCTTCAGTTAGGCGATAAGTGAGGTCTCCTGTCTGTGTGGTTTCAAAGTAATCCAATCCGAGTTTGTGCAGGTGAGCGTAAACTTGCTTACGCAAGTTTAAAACCATTTCCAGAGCAGCAGCTATCATAAAGACATTCTGCCCGTATTGACAAAACCCTCTAACCAAAAATACTAAAGTGGCTAGTCCGAGCCAGTAGGCAATCTGGGTAACATTTCCCTGACCAAGAAACAAAGCAACCTTACCTGCTAAATAGGGTATTGCTAGGGTGAGCAACACAAACCCTAAAATACAAGCCAACCCCCGAACTAACCGCGGCCATTGGGGCCAGAGATAAGGCAACAGTTGCCAGTAGCTAGAGCGGACTTTCATAGTTCAATTCTATATGCTTATATTGTGCTAGCGCTGCAAAGTATCCCTTCCATGATTTATCCAACAATCTCTAAAATTGTTGTGCAACCTTGGCAGATAAACTTTTGTACTCTTGAAATTTGGCAGTAGCAGTAATTTCTACTAAGTTTCTCCTAAATAGGTTAGCAGAACGCGGGCAATTCTCTCAGATGCGCCGGGCGAGCCAAATCGCTCACGGCCATTTACTTTGCACTTAGCGAGGTAGTCTGAATCTTGTAAAGTCTCGACTACTCGTCGAGCTGCTTGCTTGAGAGTTTCAGGGGTTGCTGGCTTGGTGCCGATGGTTTGGACATTTGTGCCTAACAACCGTGTTTGCGCTTCTGCAAATTGATAGGTAAATTGAGGACCCTCTCCGGGAATCTGGATAATAGGTTTCCCGATCGCTACAGCTAGCTCCACTGCCAACCCTGCCATACCAATGACGAGAGTAGAGTTACATAGGATGTCGCTGAAGGCATCTGAATAACATCTCACTTCCACAATCGGTGATTCGTCAGGAGAATTTCCTGGAGGAGAATAAGTGAGTATGCCTTCAGTTAGTTGCCAACCTTGGCTTTTGGCGATGTCGTCTAGTTGCTCCATCAAATTTGGTATCAAGGCTGCACGAAACTGTAATCCTGACTCAGGCATCACCTTGGCGATTTCTACCACTAGTTGCAACTGCAAACAAAAATTTCGCGCAGCTTCAGGCATCCGTGACCCTGGTAGGAGAGCGATCGCTCTCTGGTCCGGTTTTAGGTGCAAGTCTTTGCCAGTAGGGACGAGCCAATCTAAAGCCGGAATACCAGCCAACTGAGCTTTAGTTAAACCTTGCCGTTGGAGGTCATAAGCCGTATAAGATTCTTTAGTGAAAACTGCCAGACATCTGGAAGAATTAAGGTCGTGCCACAGAAGCGGATTGAGCTTTAACCGCCCTTCGTAGAGGGCAGAAAGACAAGAGATAAAGGAGACGAAGGGGCGCTTTGTTAAGTAAGCAAATGTCTGGGAGACAAAATCTCCAGTAGCCATAATCAAATCGCAGTCGGGAGCATACTGCAACACTGCTTGTAACTGTCGCCACGTTAACCCAATCAATCCCGATTGAAAATCTTTGAGCAAATAGAGGCGCTTCATATAAAAGAATCCTCCAGAGGGCATCGTTTGTGTCGGGCCAATAATGGGAATGTTCAAGCTGCGGTAAGCTTTTCCTTCCCCCACAATCGGCATTGCTGCCATCTCTAGAGAAGGACACAATTGGCGCAGGGTCTGAATAACATAAGAGGTATGGTTGTCCTCTCCGTGGCCGTTACTGATAAATAAGATTCGCTTAGAGGGCATCTTGGGATTTGGATAGGTCTAAAATGCTTGGTGAGATTTTTACCTACATTGGGTGAGTAGGCCAAAGAATAAAAGGGACTGAGGTAGTGTTGCAGAACGGAATAAAGGATTTTCAGTAATTGGAGACTGGATTTAAAGCTACCGTGAGCCGTTGATTGACCTCTTTCAACCCGCAAAAAATAGACTACTTTCTTATAGCACTATGCGTCGTGCCTTATTACAAGATTATGAAGATTATTCCGTGTGTCTAAGTAAATTCTTTAATATACAACCAAATACTGGAGAAACTGTTGGCTTAGATGGCAAAGTCCTTAAAGGTTTATATCAGATTGAATCTTGTTGCTTAGTCTAAACTCCAGAACGAGATACCAGATCAGGGCATCGCTTGGGGCAAGTATGTAGTAAAAACTCTTTATCGATTTGCAGTTGGTCAATTATGTAGTTTGTTCTGGTGTCGCTACATTTTGCCCAATCTTTGGCTCAGTACCAGCAAGCAGCCGTTCAATATTAGCGCGATGGCGCAAAATCACATATAATCCACCGGCAATCCCAAACAGAATATATGGTAAAGGTTGATGCAAAAGTACCATGAAAATGGAAACAGCGATCGCACCTGCAATTGAACTCAAAGAGACAATCCGCGATATTGCCACGACAACGGCAAACACACCAGCTGTTGCTAAACCTACCTGCCAACTCATTGCCAACAAAATCCCCAAGCTGATAGCAACGGATTTACCACCAGTAAACCCCAAAAAAATCGATTTACTATGTCCCAGGATGGCAGCTAAACCAGCTAAAGTTACCAGCCAAGGTTGCCATATTTTTGCATCTACCGTTAGGGGGATATAATTTTGAATTGGGTTAAAATTGAATAACCAGTAAACTAGAGCGATCGCTAATACCCCCTTTAAAGAATCAAGTACTAAAACGAATGCTCCTGGCCCTTTTCCCAAAGTTCTTAGTACATTAGTTGCTCCAGTAGAACCTGAACCAACTTCCCGAATATCAATACCTTTTAACTGCTTCACAGCAATGTAGCCAGTGGGAAAAGAACCCAACAGGTAAGCTATGACCACAATTGCTCCGCACAGAATTAACCAAATAGCCATAATATTCAAAATGACGCTCGAAGACTCGCTAACGCTACGCTAACAAAATTTAAAAAAGTCAAGAGTAATACCTCTTGACCAATGACTAATAACCAATGACTAATGACTTATTTAAAAGTCATCATCATAGTTTCTCATGATTTTGGGGTCAGGGGCAAAGGCTAACCACAGGGGAAATTGCAGCAGTGACAAACTGATTTGCTCTTCTGAATCGTCAATGATAATTAAGGGCAGTTGATTGGCTTTCGTCAATCGGTCTGCTTTCTGAGCTAGAGCATCAGATGCCTCAAATAGTACCACGCCCCGGTCTGGGCCGAAATCTGGGCGACCGATTCCCAGACAGTCTTGCAAGCCACGCCGCCATTCACCCAATCGCTCAGGTGTATTAGCTAAGACTAGAGTACGGACGCGATCGCCATACAGCTTATGTAATATCGAAATTGCAGCTGAGGCAATCAAAATATTTTGTAAACGGCTACCCATTGTCCGCAAACCACCCCGTCCCCCTTGGGTAAAAAACCAGTTAGAAACTCGTTCTGCGTGGATTGGTTCAAAGGTACGGCGTAGTTGCCAGGCTGGGCCATAGTAATCTGGTTTATTGCGGTATTGGTCAATTAGGCGGCGAATTTGCTTAGTAGTATCTTGAAACTGCTGTTGGGCAAATTGCGGTATTCCAGGTTGGGTTTCAACTGGTTTAGCCTCTTTTACAGATGGTTTTTCTCGTTCTACCACAGTTGGCGTCAGTTGCAACTGTTCAGCCGCAACGGCTAAATCCTGTAAGCTACCTGTGAGATAGTCTTTAAAACCCTGCACCCGAATCGCCAAGTCTTGGGATGTTCCAGCAAAAGTGGTTCGCATCTCGTTGCGAATACGTTCTTGACGGCGTTCTAGTTGTTCTACAGAAATTTGCAGGGTTTGTTTGCGTTGTTCTAACTGCACTAGCGATTCTTGCACCAGTCGTCCCAGTGAGGTTTGAGTTTCACTCACTTGTGCTTGAAGGTTTTTGTAAGAAGCTTGCAGCTTGGCTATTTCTTCCTTAAGAGATGCTTCAGCGCTCTGCAACTCTGCCACTCGCTGCTCTGCTTCTGTATATAAAGGATGGTTTTCTGAACCCAGTGCGGTATTATTTTCCGGTTGCGACTGCGCTACAAACTCGCCATTTGAATTTTCTGCTAGCTCTAGTGTAGAATCTACCACTTCTGCATTGGAAATGAGTGGCTCTAAAGTTGTGTAGTCCTCTGATGAGCTAATGGCTCCTGTTTCTCCCACTGACTCAACAGATGGATTGACTGGATGTTCAACTGCATTGTTCTGTTCTTGTTTTTTTGCCAACCGCTCATCAATTGGTTCTGGGGTTTGAGATGCCTCTGGGTTCATAAACAATAGTGTAATTCCTATGACGCGAATAAATAGCTTTCAGAAATATTACAATTGACCTGCCATAAAAGTGCTGAGTTATGAGTCTAGATCGAAACGACTCAGCACAGATGGAACTCAGAACTAAATACGCGGACAACGTTGTTCTAAGCAACTTTTCAAGGTATTGGGATCAAATAAAATCGGCAAAAAGTGAATACTTTTAATTTCCTTAAAGTAAAACAGTATGGGGACTCCATTCCAGAAGATCCGCCAGTTTTGCCATTCCTGGTAGGGAAAACGCCGAATCAATTTTTCGCCTCTGCAAATATCTAAATCGGTGGCGGTAAATTGCAAACGCAGCGTTAACGCCTGAAACATGAGAAACAAACCAAACAGCGTAAAAACTGAGCCTACCAACGGTTGTACCAACAGTAGTGGAATAGCGGCAATCACCAACACTATCGGTATATTGTAACTAGGCTTGAGTTCCACAGTTGATGTGGAGTTAGGAGCAAATGAACTGGTCACAGTCTTAAATCCTGCTTTATTTAGTAAGGCATCTCTCCTATTTTAGGAGTTAGGAGTCAGGAGTTATGAGTGAAAAGTTTTAACTCATAACTCTTAACTCCTAACTCCTAATTTTTCGCTTTTACATCCCTAGAAATGCACTGCCAGTCCCCTGAAACATCAACCAAGAAAGAAAAAAGTTGCAAACAAATATAATTAGCAAGGCAGTCACAACAGCAGTTGTGGTTGACTGTCCTACACCTTTAGCTCCTCCTGTTGTCGTCAACCCCCAACTGCAACCAATTACGGCGATTAAAATGCCAAAGCAACACGCCTTAATCAAGGCGCTAACAATATCCCAGATACCAAGAAAGTTACGGGCTGAGTCTAGGAATACCGTATCAGACAGGTTGTAGATATTTGTCGCAATTATTAATCCCCCAAACATCCCTGTTACCAAAGACAGGAGGGTTAAAATTGGTAGCATTAAACAGCAAGCAAGAACGCGGGGGATAACTAGGTAATCGATTGGATCTGTTCTCAACATCAACATGGCATCGATTTGTTCTGTGACTCGCATGGTACCGATTTCGGCTGCAAAGGCAGAACCGACTCGCCCAGCCAAAATCACTGCTGTCAACACGGGAGATAATTCTCGTGTCAACGCGACAGAAAGCACTCCGCCGATAATGTTTCCTGCGCCAAAGTTGATAAATTCCCGCGCTACCTGAATGGTAAACACTGCACCAACAAAAATAGCTGTCAATAGGGCAATAAATAGGGAATCTGGCCCAACTGCTGCCATTTGTTGCAAGGTGTTGCGCCGATGGATTTTGCCCCTCAATAGGTGAACTAGTACTTGCCCACCCAGAAAAATCGCCGCCAGCAGCCGCTGACTCCATTCTCCTAAACTGGATTTGGATGTAGTCTGGTTCAATGTTCTGTAGCTAACTCGGTAACTGCCTTAAGAATAGCGGAAGTCAACCCCTTCAGGGAATTCAAAATTCAAAATTCAAAATTACAATTCCCATAAATAAATTTAGTTGCTCTGTATCCTTTTCTTCTTCGGTAATTCGGATAGAGATTGGGGATTGAAAAGACGGCAGAGGGAAACCTATCTCCCTGGCTCCACTTTTTTACCAGAGGCTGCACCCGAAGCGTAGCTATGCCGCAGGCTTTACGGCTATACTCAGTTACCATCGGCTCCCTTGCTTCTTCCCCAGTTTCCAATCCCCAGTGGGGCTGAATATTAACTTAGATTAAAGATGCTCTCAGAAAATTAAGCTGTTATTGAACGTGCTGCTAACCAATAAATAAGTGTTACCATTGGCTATAACCTTTATTTTGCAAGGGTTTTGCAGATTCAAATTCTTTTTGAGAACCCCAGCATATGCTGTAACGGGTAGCAGTTTATTTTAATGAAAACTTAAGATTTTTGACAGATTCGTTGTTCAAGGGCGATCGCACGTATTGTAGAAAATGACGAACTGCTATCTAGCTCTTGTCATCTCTACTTCACGGAGTTTGTCTTAAATGACTATTTTCACTAACTTTCTCCGCTCTTTACTACTCACGATCATTTTTAGTTTTGTTGCTCCGATATTCTTAGTTGGCGGTGGACTGATTCTTTTACCCCTTATCGGTTACTTCCCAGGTTTACAAGAGTTAACTGAAGCGATCGCTACTCAGATTATGCATTTTCTCGCTACCTTTGGCAGTGGAACTCCCCTCCGTGGATTATTTGTGATTAGTTTTACCTGTAGTTTCGTCGGGGCACTGTTTGATATGTACGCTTATTATCGGTGTCAAATTTTACGAATTGATTCCTAAACAGTAGAAATAGCTTTGTCAGCCGCTAATGGGCTGTACAACATAGGGAAACGTAATATCCCAAAAGTCAAAATACTACTAATCTTAAGCTTAATTAGGGATTAGTGTTGTTGAATGAATTTTGTTAATTAAATATTTATTAATTATTAGTTATTAGTTATTGATTACTAGCAACTATTACAGGTGCGTGACTGTAGTAAATCAATCCTCAAAAAGTCAAAAAATTAATAATGCCAAGGGTTGTAGGATTTTGAGTCTTGTAAAACAACTAAAATAGTGTCTGCTTCATCATGCTGAACGCTAAACTAGAGTTTGGCATTTTGGGCTAGCTGTAATTTTTAAGGACTTGATTAGTATTCATTGAGAATATCAAATAAAATCCACTGCAAAATATAAAAATTTCCTTAAAATCCTGATGCTCAGAATGTCTGCTTATGTTTCTTAACAGAGCAAAGCAGGTCGTCTGACCTCTGGGCATCTTATATTAAGTTTATTACGAGGTATGTTGACAGCTCATGATTTGGCCGTTTAAGCCCAAGTTTAGAAAACAAATTGCGCGGATTGAAATTACTGGTGCGATCGCCGGTGCTACTCGCAAACGCGTCCTAGAAGCCCTGAAAACTGTAGAAGAAAAAAAGTTTCCGGCATTATTGCTCCGGATCGATAGTCCTGGTGGTACAGTCGGAGATTCTCAAGAAATCTACAGCGCCCTGAAGCGTCTGCGCGAAAAAATTAAAATCGTCGCTAGCTTTGGCAATATTTCGGCTTCTGGAGGAGTCTACATCGGTATGGGAGCCGAACACATCGTAGCTAACCCAGGTACGATTACGGGTAGTATTGGTGTGATTTTGCGTGGGAATAACTTAGAACGCTTGCTAGAAAAAATTGGTGTTTCCTTCCAGGTAATTAAGTCTGGTCCTTACAAAGACATATTGTCTTTCGATCGGCAACTGACCCAACCAGAAGAAAACATCCTGCAAGAGTTGATTGACACAAGCTATCAGCAGTTTGTCCAAACGGTAGCTGATGGTCGTTCTTTAACAGTAGAAGCTGTGAAAAGTTTCGCTGATGGCCGGATTTTTACTGGACAGCAAGCTCTAGAGTTGGGTGTTGTAGATCGCCTCGGCACAGAAGAAGATGCCCGTCGCTGGACAGCAGAACTAGTCGGACTTGATCCGGAAAAAACTCTCTGCTATACCCTAGAAGAACGTAAACCCTTATTGAATCGCCTTTTACCAGGGAGTCGTCAGTTTTCATCAGGAATTCGATCTGGAATTGATTGGCTCGAATTTGAAGTGTCTACTAGTGGTTTACCGTTGTGGTTATATCGACCTTAATATGAGTTAGGAGTGAGGAGTTAGAAGTTAAAACTCTCAATTTCTCACTTTTAACTCCTAATTCTTAACTTTTTTCTTTTAAGGAGGATTTTGGCGTGGAGTGGCAAATGCGAGCTATTCGCGGAGCAACAACCGTTTCAGAAAATACCGTTGAGGCAATGCGAGAGGTAGTGACAGAACTACTAGATGAACTAGAAAACCGGAATCAATTCCAGCCGACGGACATGATTAGTGTGACTTTCTCAGTGACACGCGACTTGGATGCTATTTTCCCAGCTGCGATCGCTAGATCGCGTCCTGGTTGGGATAATGTGGCCATGTTGGATGTGCAGCAAATGCACGTCGAAGGCAGCTTACAGCGCTGCATTCGGTTCTTAATCCACGCTTATCTGCCAGCTTCCGCCTCAATTCATCATATTTATTTACGCAATGCTGCTAGCTTGCGTCCCGACTGGAGTTTGCCCCAGTCTTTACAAACATCACAGCCAGTAGTGAAGTCAAAAGTGTAAATTACTTAATAAAATTCGTGTAAAAAACTACAAAATTAGCTACTGTTGTTGATTTGTGAAGGTAGTTTGCAATGAATCATGAAAAACAACTTACTGCAATGCTTGTTCCGTTCTACCTAGGGGAGCAAAGAGATTCAGAAGGTCGTATGATTCAAGATATTTGGGCTTGGAATTTTGAAGAATTAGAGTGTACCCACGATTACATTCAGTGGTTGTTTCCTTTGCCTGAGCGAAGTGCATTCAATCGTGATGCACCCATCATTGATGAGAACGTAATTCAAGCATTTCACAGCAATTCACACCTACGTCAAAATTTGTTGCGCTCCTTCACTGTCATGCTTCATTTCTATGGATTGCAGCGTCACGAGAGTAATTACGGAAAAATAGTTGTCAGACAGTCAGAAGACTATCCGAATCGTAAACGTGAATGGGTCTGTATATTTGACCACAATTATCTTCGCATCACCCGTATATTAAAATGCTTAATGACATTTGGATTGGAGAATGAAGCGCAAGCATTTTATGAATGCTTGCGGCAAATATACCATGAAAATAGTGATCAGATTGGAGGTGAAACATTTCAGTATTGGACAATTGCAGTCAAACCCAATGTGACAATGTAACAATAGTGATCCTGTTCAGCGATCGCACATTAGTTGACTCCGAAGGTTAGCCTTGACCATCATGTAAATTTGTCAAGCAGCGATGTCTATGACGGCCTACGCCTACTACACTCTCCAATTAGCCAATGGAAGTAAAGATAAAATACTTCAAGTCAAGTTATGAAGACGTCAAACAAGATTTTTGATGCGAGCTTAATACAACAACTCTATTCTTTTTGATGATGAAACCGAATTCCTAAAAAGATGTCATAAACAAATTCAAAAAAGTCCTTTTTCTGTAATAATCCTGAAGTTTGATAACAGCCTTTTTCATCTAAAAGTGGCTTCATGACATAATATGCAGGTTGATAATTATACCAAGGAATAGAAGGCCACAAATGATGAATTAAGTGGTAATTCTGCCCCATAATCAAAATATTAAGAACTTGGTTTGGGTAGACACGAGCATTTTTCCAGCGACCGCGCTCCGCAAAAGGACGATGAGGTAAATAATCAAAAAATAATCCCAGTGCTATCCCCACCACAAAAGCGGGTATAAACCAAAAATTCAGAATATAACCCAAAAAGTGGTATTGCACCGATATATAAACAATTACACCGACAATTAAGCGGCTAATGAACCATTCTAATAGCTCATATTTACGCCACAGTCGCCGTTGAAAGAAAAACACCTCATGGTATAAAAACCGCACTGCAATCAGCCATAGCGGGCCACCCGTCGAAACATAATGATCTGGGTCGTCTTCGGGATGATTAACATGACCATGATGCTGTAAATGCACCCGCGTAAACACTGGAAAGGCAAAAGCTAGCATTAATGCACTGCCATGCCCTAACATCGCATTCATTACCCGGTTGCGATGGGCAGATTGGTGACAAGCATCATGAATTACCGTCCCAGCACAATGCAAAGCAATAGTGTTAACGCTAAAGCACAGCCAGTGCGGCCATTCCCAAAGCCAGTAACCAAAGTTAGATAACACCAGCATTGCTACAGCTACCAAAAACAGCAGTAGCGTGGGATTAAAATCACCAGGAGGCGCTAAAAATTCCTTTGGCGGGATTGTCAGTGGCTTTTTTGCCTCCGATGCGATCATCTCTAACATTGACTCCTTCTTAATCAAACATTACAAATATACGATAAAGATTAGGAAAGAATAAATTTATGTAAAGTTTTTTATAGCAAGATTTATCTACAGCTTTGAATATCAGTAGATGAATAACGCTATGATTCCAAACAAAGCCTAATCTTTACTAATAATTGGGATATGACAATCGGCAAGAAGTTAAAGGGATAAACTCCTTCGTGGGGAGGATGGATACAAGATTGTTGTAATATATCAAGTCTATCCCATAGAACCGACTCTCCCAAGAAACACTCTCTAACTGCTTATATCTATTGGTATAGCAGTAACTGAAAAGGAGATGCCACTTAAGTTACGATGACTTCCCAGATAGCTCCCTAACTTCAGCCCTTATGCAATTAAGAGATTCTCTGCGCCGGACAAAAATTGTCGCTACTATTGGCCCCGCTACTAGTAGTCCTGAAATGCTCAAGGCGATTATTGAAGCGGGAGCCACGACGCTACGACTCAATTTCTCCCACGGAACTCATGCCGACCATCAGCGTAGTATTCGCTTAATTAGGCAAACGGCTTTTGAACTAAATCAACCAGTGGCTATTCTCCAAGACTTGCAGGGCCCAAAAATTCGCTTGGGGAAGTTTGACAACGGGTCTATAGTTGTGGCAAAAGGCGATCGCTTCACCTTGACAAATCGCCCGGTGGTAGGTACGCAAGAAATTAGCTGCGTCACCTACGATTATTTAGCCGAAGAAGTTCCAGTTGGCGCAAAAATCCTGCTCGATGATGGACGGGTAGAAATGGTTGTGGAGGAAATTAACCGGGACAAAGGGGATTTGCATTGTCGCATCACTGTACCTGGTAAACTTTCTAACAACAAAGGCGTAAACTTTCCCGGTGTTTACCTGTCAATTAAAGCAATGACCGACAAAGACCGAGAGGATCTGATGTTTGGTCTAGATCAAGGTGTAGATTGGGTGGCACTTTCCTTTGTCCGCAATCCGCAGGACATGATCGAAATTAAAGAACTAATTTCCAGTACAGGCAAGCAAGTGCCAGTGATTGCCAAAATTGAAAAGCACGAGGCCATTGAACAAATGGAGGCGGTTCTGGCTTTGTGTGATGGCGTAATGGTTGCCAGAGGCGACTTAGGGGTGGAATTGCCAGCAGAGGATGTTCCGGTACTCCAAAAGCGGTTAATTGCTACAGCAAATCGCTTGGGGATTCCCATCATCACTGCCACCCAGATGTTAGACAGCATGGTGAGCAATCCCCGTCCCACTCGCGCTGAAGTATCGGATGTGGCAAATGCGATTTTAGACGGCACAGATGCGGTGATGCTCTCCAATGAAACCGCTGTGGGTAGCTTCCCTGTAGAAGCAGTTGCAACGATGGCACGAATTGCCGAGCGGATGGAGCAGGAGGAAGCCCAACACTTAAACTTACGTTCTTCAAGAGATGCCCGGCGCTCGATTCCTAATGCTATTAGTCAAGCTGTGGGTCAAATTGCCGAACAACTAGGCGCAGCGGCAATCATGACCCTAACGCAAACAGGGGCAACAGCTCGCAATGTCTCTAAGTTTCGTCCTCGTACACCGATTTTGGCAGTGACACCCCATGTAAATGTGGCGCGGCAGCTACAGATGGTGTGGGGAGTCAAACCGTTGTTGGTGCTAGGATTACCTTCCACTGGTCAGACATTTCAAGCTGCGATCAACGTGGCTCAGGAGCTTAAATTACTGTCTGAGGGAGATTTAGTAGTAATGACTGCTGGCACACTCCAAGGAATTTCCGGCTCCACAGATTTGATTAAAGTTGAGGTGGTGACGGCAATACTAGGTCATGGAATTGGGCTGGGACAAGGTTCAGTGAGTGGTCGCGCACGAGTAGCTAATACTGGCATGGATGTTAGTAACTTTAATCCTGGAGATATATTAGTTGCACCTCGTACTAGTGCTGATTTTGTTGAGGCAATTCGTAAAGCTGCCGGAATTATTACGGAAGAGGAAAGTCTCACAAGTCACGCAGCAATCATCGGCTTGCGTCTCGGTGTGCCAGTTATTGTCGGCGTGAAGCAGGCAACGCAGGCGATTCGGGATGGGGCGATTATAACGCTGGATCTGCAACGGGGTTTGATTTATTCTGGGGCGGTGAGAACGCATTAGGATTGGGAAGAAGCAGGGGGGCAGGGAGCAGGGAGCAGGGAGCAGGGGGCAGGGGGCAAGGGGTAGAAGAATTAATAACCAATACCCCATGCCCAATCCCTTTATCAAACAGTTGCGATCGCTACCCCAAGCCATCCAGCAAAGTTTTGCTGCTGTGTGGAGTCAGGATGCTCAACAGGCTTTACCTGATATCGAGTAGGGCGGGGTGGGGCTAGGGTGATGGAATAGGTACGCAGTTCGTCTTGATGAAAAACTGTGACTTTGATTGCATCACCTGGCTGGTAATCTTTGAGGCGATCGCTTAAGCCATTCCCTGTTACCTTAATCCCATCAATTGCTAACAACTCATCACCTGCATCAATTCCCTCTATTTGTGCAGGCGAACCTGCCTCCACAAACTTAATCATCTCCCGCCCATTCTCTGTATTTATTCTTACACCCAGGTAAGGTTCTTCCTGCTGTTCAGCTACTAACTGCAAGCCAAAAGGTTCTAAATACTGATTAAAAGGCAAATCATCAGTACTATCAATGTAACGTTTAAAGAAATCAGTCAAATCGATTCCGGCAACAGATTCTATAACTTCCTGCAACTGTTGTGGGGTATAGCCAATTTCATCTTGCCCAAATTGCTGCCACATTTTCAACATCACGTCATCGAGGGAACGTTGATTATTGTGAGTAGAGCGAATCAACAAATCCAGCAATAACGATACCATTTCTCCCTTTAAATAGTAGGAAATTTGGGAATTACCGCTATTAGCATCCGGGCGATAGAGTTTTATCCAAGCATCAAAACTTGACTCGGAAACGGGTTGTACCTTGCGCCCCGGTGTCATTTCATATCTGGTAATTTCCTTGCTCAATTTATTCAAATATGACTGAACATCATAAATTTCCGCCCGCAAAGGAATTAACAAGTCATAGTAACTAGTAGTACCCTCACAAAACCATAATGATGGTGTGTAATTTTCTTGGTCGTAATCAAAAACTTCTAATGCTTTTGGGCGAATTCGCTTGACATTCCACAAGTGAAAGAATTCGTGTGCTACCAATTGCATAAAGCGATCGTACTTATCTTGAGCGCGAAATCCAAAACGCTGGTAAATTAACGAGCAAGAGTTTTTATGTTCCAAACCGCCAAAAGCTTGGCTAAATAAATGTAGTAGAAACACGTATCGTTCATAGGGCAAACCGCCGAACATCTGCGCTTCTACCTGAATAATTTTTTGAATATCAGCAATCATCTGGTGAGCTTCGAAATTTCCTTGCCCCCAAATTGCCAATTCATGGGGTTTTCCCAAAACCTCAAAGTTATACAATTGGTGGCGACCAATCTCAAACGGAGTATCAACAAGAGTATCAAAATTTGCAGCCAAGAAAGTATTTCTTTTCTCACCAACAGGTGGCAAGGCAGTAGTTACCTGCCATTCTGGGCGTGGTGGTACGATAGTGACGCGAATTGGTTGGTTCTCCCAGCCCTTTATTCTAAAAAATAGTGCCGCACCGTTAAAATAACCGTGGGTAGCATCTAAGTGATTTGTCCGTACCGATAGCTCATTGGCAAAAATTCTGTAACGTACAGTTAATTCTGAAACAGCTTTTTTGTCTATCTGCCAGTGATTTTTACTGATCTTCTGCCAAGGTAAAGGTTTACCCTCTGAAAAAGCCTCAAAATCCTGCAAATTCTTGGCATATTCACGGACTAAGTAGGAACCAGGTGTCCACACCGGCAATTTTAAATCGAGAATCGACGAGGCGTAATCGGTAATATGTAAAGTCACCTCAAACAGATGGGTTTCTGGTTGGGACATTCCCACCAAGTAATGGATTGTTGGCCCGCTTTCATGGACGTAGGTGTTGGGACGAGTTGCTGTTGCTTCAGTCATCTTGTGTGCTGAGTTAATACTCTATGGTTAATGGGATTGGTTATTTCTCCTATCATGACAAATTCGCCTTTTAACTTTTGGCTTCAACGAAGAGGCAGTTATTGAAGAGGGCAAGGAGAAATGACCCCTTCAATAACTGCTGTGGAATCAAGAGAAAAAAATGGGTCTGAGTCCCCCACTTTTACTAAATGGCTCTCGTAAAGAGCCGGAAGTTAGCCCAACAGACGGGATCGAATCCCCACTTGAACCATCCCTTTTGCTCCCTGCTCCCTTGCCTCTTTTTCAAATCGAGACGGCGGCTGTTTGCTGCGGCTGATAATCAGAACCAAGTTTGTTGGCACAAAACCCAGTATCCCGTAGTTGATTTGGTTCAATTGTTTTTCCCCACTCCAAAGGAGTCACTACATACTGTATAGCTCCTTGCTGCTTAAAATCTGCGTTCCAAAAGTTATTAATCTTAGCTTGATTCATGTTAAATGCCAGTTGCCAGTTATTAACCTTGGTATTACCCTGATTGGTAATTTTGAAGCTGACACAAAATCCAGTTTCCCAGTTGGAACTGATCTCAGTAGTGACTTTTAGTTGGGCAGCACTAGTAGTAGATGGGGAGACAGAAGGAGTAGGAGTTGAGGAGATAGAAGGGATAGGAGTTAGGGAAATAGGAGGATTAATAGGTTGTTCTGGCGATTGAACTTGTACAGGTGAGAGCAGTTGGGACAGTAATTGCTGCTTAGATAGATCAACATTTTGCCAATCATCTAATAAAATTCCGCCTGTATCACTACTATTAGGGTTCCAACTCCAGTAAGTAAAGCTTAAGTTATTTTTTTGAATGTATTTCACCAACTCATTTTGCCAAATTCCTTCTTTGGAATTTAAGTCTACTTGCCGTCCTCCAAACTCCCCAATCAAGATGGGAGCGATATTCTGACTAGCGATATAGTTAAATCCTATTTGCCAGCGATCAATCAGATTGTTAGGAAAGTTAGAGTCAGAAAAGTAGGGCTGATTGTACACTCCAGCGCCGTACTCATGAGGAGAATAGACTAGCTTATTAGAACGAGATAAACGTACTGGATAGTTTTTTACACCTTCTAGATTTCCACCATACCAATGCTGTGGCAATTTTTGACCGGGGACATTCTTTTCCACTCCTTCAACGACAATCAGCCAATTAGGATTAACATTGAGAATCGCATTGCCTGCACGTTCTGCTGCTAGTCGCCAGTCAGTACTTATATTGTTATCACCCCAGCTAGCTTTCCCGTGAGGTTCATTTTTTAAGTCTGCACCAATAACGTTAGTTTGATTCTTGTATCGAATTGCTAACATTGTCCACGTATCGATCCAGTCTGCTTCTGTAAAGCCGTCTCCATACCACAATTCTGGAATTTGCTGGTCATTGAGGCGGTGACTGTCGAGCAGGATTAGCAATCCTTGACGTTCCGCTTCCTGAATAACTAAGTCCATTACTTCCAAGGGGGTTTTACCTTGAAGTTCCTGATTGCTGCCAATTCCAAAGTCAATGCCACTTACATTAAGCGATCGCAATCCTGCCACAGAATAAGGTAACCGAATGACGTTATATCCTAAGCTTTTAATCTGCGTCAGCATTTCTTTATAATCTCGTTGCCATAAACCGTGAGGGGCGTGCGTATCAGTTTCCATACCAAACCAATTAACACCTCTGAGCAATACAACCTTGCCTTTTGCATCCACAATGGTTCTACCAATTGTTGAAAGTGGTCGCTCTATTGGCGTTGTAGCCCTAGCAGCATCTAGCTGAATACTAGCAGGTTCTTTAGTGAAAATAACTGCTAAAAAGACTACTAAACTCAAGGAAAATATCAGTAATTGTTTATGTAATCTCAATGTTTTTGGTTTATTTTTATAATTAACTTGCATACTAGTATTACTTTTTTTAGAACAATATCTAAGTTGAATCAGCATAAAAAACATATGATGCTTTTTATGAGTAAGAGAATTTTACAGTATCCTTACATAAAAAATATTTTGTAATTATAATTTTTAGCCGACAATAAATATTTCTAGTCTGATTACAATGCATTTATTTGACAGTTACTTGTATTACTGAATCAACCTTCCATGCATTTGACCATCCTAGTAATCTTAGAGCAATACTTAACTACTATTGTTTCTGTATCCGTAAAAATTGGGTAGTAGAAGTTAAGAACGTTGAAAAGTTTAACTGGCAATACGTATAAACTTCTATTCATGTTTTGCATTAGTTGCTTAGTTTACAAAAAGTTTACGTAGTTTACTGAGTTCTTCATCAGTTTTCTATTGAAACTATTTGGTATAGAGAATAGTTTAGATACTAAGGCAGTACACATATTGAGTGGCCGTGAAAACTCTACACAGAATAGATGTTATAAGCGGTAATTATATCTGCTGGAATCTATCCATAGTCTTTTATTTAACAAAAGCTTTCTGATATGACACTTTCTGCACTGCAAAAATTTTTACTACCACCTGCGATCGCTTCTCTAAGTGTATTTTCTTTGATGTCATTGCCCCTTGCTACGCTAGGCGATAAACAAATAGCTATCAAATTTCAGGAAGAACCTATTTTTTATGGCAAGCTTAGAGATATTGCTATTCCTTATGTAGTTTTTGCAACAGCACTTAGTGTAGGGTCTGGAATTTCAGCACTAGCTTTCTGTGGTTGGCGAAATTCTTCTTCCAAATCAGCAAAAATTCAGCAGGAACTGTCTAATTTAGAGCAACACCTACAGCAGAAAGAGGCATTACTAAAAGAATGGAAAATTTCCGAGCCTCGACTACAAATTTCTGGCTTGAACGCTTTTTTAGATGACAAATTGCCTTTTGACCAAGTTCTTAACTTAAAAAACCCTGCAATAACTTCATCTCAACCTATTGGATCGCTAACCTCGACGCCAGTAAACGCACAACAAGTAAATCCTGCACCAAAGGTTGCAACCCAAAAAAATACCACTATCAGAGATATTGCTGCTACTTCTGCGTTTGCATCTGCCCAAACTTTCCTTGGCTATGCTCAAGAGAATCCCAACAATATCAAAGAAATTACTGCTGGTGAAGCGAATCAAACAGCAATTATGCCATCAGAATTTGAAGAGTTGCAAAAACAAATTAAAGAGATGATGTTACAAATGCAAGCAATGCAGGAGAATTTGCAACTAACGTCTGAAGCAACAAATGCTAAAGTAGAATCCCCAGCTAAATTTCAGATTTACTATAATACTGTCCTTTAAAATCTACCTAAATCTGTTTATCAGAAAGCAAAACCTTTTCGTGAAGCTTCCGAAATTACACAAGTCTCTTAATGAGGACAAAGCACTTTTCTCCACAAACAATGCCCATTGAGTTGGTGTTTATTAAGTAATTAATATCTGGATACCAGCGCTCATATTAAGGCTGGTATTCCAGTTTTTATCTATCAAAAGGGAGTGATGGAGAGCTACAGTACCCCGCCCTCAATCAAGTGGGAAGTAGAATAGGGGTACATTTTCTATGAAGTACATCTTTAAGGAACTCAGCCTCGACGCTAATATCCGTAATATCTATAGGTCAGAATAGTTAAAAAAGTTTCACTCGTCAACTATGTTATAATTAGATAGTTGAGAAATATTTTCGGTCATGTAACTGACTATTATGGACGCTTCTCCGAATCTAAATCTCTACACCCTTTGATTCTAGAGGTGTTTTATGTCAGTTGATATTGCCAATAGAGATGAGAGTCTTCAGGATTGCGAAAACGGAAATTTTGAGTTAGCGCAACTTTATTGGAATATTTCGTGTAAAACTGATACATCTGACTACCTAAAAATGTGCTACGAGAACGGACAAGTTTAGTGTGTCACAAGCCCAGATAATATACGATTAGTACTTGAAGTTATGCCAACGGATATAATTACCCGTCCTGAGTCACTCACAGAAGATTGCTTTTTTACTTATGCCCTTGGGACTGATTTGCACGATACTAATTCGACTGCCCAATATTTACGCAGAATCAGGAAAGAAGATAAACCCTATATCGATATAGCTGTTTCTCCCAGACCAGGCTATCGATTTGAGGTCTGTCTTATCCCTGTTGAAGGGTTCGCTAAAGAAACAATATTGACAAAAGATGGGTTCGCCAAAGCTTTAGCGATTATTTGTGCTGTATCTAACAAAGCTAGGAAGCGATTCCCGTCAGGAAATGGACAAGAGATTGTCCGGTGTCAATTTAGCAATTTAGCTGATGCAGTTGCTGTAGCGAACAGATTGTCTGCATTACCTTCTAATATGTATGAAACTCTCGCCAAGCTGCCAAATGCCTTGTGAGATCGCGTCCGCTTGAAGATTTATTTTTTAGGGCTGACGTAAAGACATTTTAATGGTAAGTAACTAGACGGACAAGAGAATAAAAAACTCAATGGTTCATATTTCATCTGTTGAGAAAAGGCTTGTATAACAAGCCTTTTAACCCTAATGGACAATTTTCCTGTTTTTGCATAGTGATCCATAATTCAAAGTGAGTTTTTTTTATGCCTACAAGCCCTTTGCGTGAAGAACCTCGTAACCAACGAGCCCCTGTAATTCGTACAAGTAATGAATTTATTCTCTTAGAATGGTTAAAGTCAACTGGTCGTCTAATAGAGCGGGAACATCAGGAATCTGAGTATCTAACTGAAGTAGAAGAAATTTCAGAAATGATAGACCTTGACGATATTCCTTATGATCATGATGATGATGATGGTGATATGGATATAGAAGCGTAGTACCGCTACGCGGAAGTCAAAAATCAAAAGTCAAAATTCCTGTATTTTAAGGCTTTGAACGATTGAGAATGGTATCTTCATTTCTGCCAAGCTCTACTATTAGGGTAATTCGCAGTTAGTAATTGCCTTAAGCGTTTCATTGATTTGAAATATATACTTCATTTACACCGAAAGGCTAAGATTCCCGATTTTTTAGAAAAGTCGGGAATCTTAGTATTAAAATGCAAGTGTGGTTAATTTTTGGACTTAAGTAATAGATAGAATAATTGTCCATTGCTGACTGTGACACCAGCGCGATCGCCTGCTATTTTACCAGTACCTAAAAAATAATCTACCCTACCTGCACCTTTAATTGCACCTCCGGCATCTTGGTCAAGAACATAGCGGCTAACGATGCGCTCCTCCATCTTTCCAGTAAAATTAGTAAAGGGAATAGAAGCGCGAATCAATGCTAAAGCACCAGGAGGCATGAGGGATTTATCTGTAGCGATAGAACGCTCTGCTGTTAGTGGTACGTTGATCGAACCTTGGGCTGGTTTACCGTAGTTTTCTTGAAAAAAAACAAAACTGCGATCGCGCGGAATATAAGTATTTAATTCTTGGGGATGCTTTTGGAAATAGTCGAGAATAATGGGCATAGTTATCCCTTCTAATGGTAATTTGCCATCATTCACTAATTCTCGCCCAATACTTTTGTAGTTATAAGCGATATTACCCGCATAGCCGATTGTTGTCTGAGTACCATCGGGAAGCTGAAGTCGCGCTGAACCTTGAATTTGAGCTAGATATGGTTCAAGGCGATCGCGAAACCAAAATAACTCTAATCCTCGCAGTTTCCCTTTTGCACCTTGTAAACCATCTGCTCCTTCTAACTCTTCGCGGTCAGGATGAGGCTTACTCCAAGAGTTTAAATCAGGAGGTAATCGATAAATAGGATAACGATATTCTGCTGTGGGGACGCGACTGGCTGCGTAAAGCGGTTCATAATAGGCGGTGAATAAAACGGAACCTTTAGTGTCTTTACCAACTGACTGGTAAAGAACAAATTCCCGCTCGATGGCTTGGTGTAATTCTGTTGCAGAATTAGTTTTTAATAGGAGTTCGCGGAATCTTTTCAAGCTTTTAAAGACGCGATCGCGCGTAATCCCAGCCACCTGATAATTTTGATAAGCAGCCGCAGCATTAGCCGTTTGCAGGTATTGGAGACTCTGAGCGATCGCATTCATCAGTGCCTTTTTGTCTGGTATTTCTCCATAGAGAAGTTCATCAAAACAAGACTTATCACCTTGACAACAAGTAACTGGTAGCCTCTGAGTTAATGGTGCTTTTTGATTTCTACCAGTCAATGATATTGGTATATCCCACTTTTTCACGCGGCATTCTGGTGAGCCAAGTTCCTGATACGTTAAAGATTGCATACGTACCAGTAAAATCGACAAAACTATAGATAAGCTAATAGGAATAATTTTGTTAAACTTTTCTAACCCACCAAGTGCCTTTTTCATCAAAATTCAAAACTTTTGAGATGATCCACTTCGCTCAAATTCAAAAATCAAAAACCAAAAATAACTTACTGATTTTACACCTCCAAGATTTTTCCGCAATTCCCAATGCTCCATGCCCAATCCCTATTCATTCATATTCCGATAAGTAGCAACTGCTGAAGGCGATATTCGGTTTAAATACCGGAATATCCAGTATTTAAAAATTGTATCTAAAATCACTGGGAATGTAGCAATAAATAAGAAGATAAAATCCCGATTTGCTGGTAATCCCCAATGACGCGATACACCTTCTAAGAGTACTTCCCAGCCATGAGGAGAGTGAAAACCTACAAATATATCGGTAAACAAAATAATGATAAATGCTTTGGCACTATCACTAAGTCCATAGACAATATGATCAAAGAAATCTTTGATCACAGCAATAGAAGATTTACTGACCACTAAAAGCCAGATAAAAGCAACCACCGAAAACATATCTGCAAAAACATTTTTGATAGCATTAGAACTTTCGTGGCGAAATTCTTCAGCAAGCCCAACAGCCCTCTTTTTCAGTTCAATTTCAATCTGATCGGGTAACAGCGGGGGGGCGTTTCTAATGAGATTTTCAAACTTGAGCTTTTCTTCAAATCTATGCAATTCTACAAGAGCTTCCTCTTCCATTTCGGGATTGAGGAATATCTGTATTTGCTCATTGTCTCTAAACTTCTCAACAAGTGGTCCTACTATGAAAGCTTTTGCTATTTGATGCGTTAAAAGTGGTACGATAATTAATAGTAAAATAAACCTGATAGATATAATTGTTCTTCTTTGAGCTTGACGAAAATTATGAATTACCTCTTGTTCAGAATTAGGATCTAGTTCAACTTGCAGGCGAGTAATAGTACTTAATATAGAGCGTGGTAAAACGCCCATAGTATCAGCTTTAAGCTTTGACTTTGGTTTTTTGTCCGAGTCTACAGTTGGTATTTTAGGCGGTACTGTTGGAGTATTGACGAGGAGCGAATTATCATCAGATATCACATTAGCTGGTAGATTTGGAGGTTTGACTACTAAAGCTTTAGAACTTATTTGAGCAGAAGTTGTTGTATATTTGGCTATAACTTGATCGATAAAGTTTAGCTTTTCTAAAACCAAAGAAGGACTGGGATGCTCGATACCTGCTTTCTGAGCAGCTTTTTGATTCTCTTCATTTAAAAACCAACGGCTTGCTCTAAACTCTGTTAGCCGCATTTTGGCAGTCTTTAATAGCTTATTTAGGTCTGACTCAAAATAATCCATTACGCTGTTGCTGTACATGGCTGAGTCAATGTCTATTTTATTACCATTGAAATGCTTATTTTCTATTTCCTTAATCTTTAATGCTGCATCGTAAGCTTGATGTAAAGAACGTTCAGGAGTCTGTAGGTACCATCGGTAAGTATCAAGTAAAAAAGAATAGATTTTTTGACTAAAAACAGAGTTTTTCATTGGAGACAATCATCCAGCATTGTTTGGTGATTCTTAACCTTAAGTTAACGCACGAGGTATATTAGCAAATCTACAAGGAGAAAGTTTGTGATTTCTCATTCGGTTTGGATTGTTGGCAATAGCCGCAGTGGTAAGACGGCTCGCTTGGTAGAGCAATTTTGTAGTTGGGTACAACCTGATAAACAGTACAGCGAATCATTTTATACTAAAAAACAAGAACGTAAAAAAGGCGTTCATATACCCGAATTTTTATATCTTAAACAAACAGAGCCAGGAGTTTTAGTCTTAGCTGCCAATGATGATAATCGTCGAGAATTGGGAGATATAATTGTTACATCAACATTAGGCAAATATCCGGTGCGTGCCAAGACACCGCTAGGTTTTTTCCAGGATGAAGTTATTTTATTTTGGCCGTTGCTAATTAACTCGTTGAACTTGAAAGCACAGTTTCCGGTAAGATTGCGGCCAGAAACAGAGCAGGAGTTAGCAACTAAACTCTGGCGTCCCCAATTAGACGAAGAAATTTTACGGATTGCGGGAGTGAATGAGTCTCGCTTGGTACGTCGCATTCTAGACTTGTTGCAACTAGCTGCTTATAGTGGTGTACATTGCGAAGATATTGCCCAGATTTTGACAAGGGGTCTGGGGGAAAATACTACAACTTTAGAGCCGGAATTTTTGGCATCTTTGCTTATTGATTGGCGTAACTGGTGTTTAGAGAGAGGGTTACTAACTTATGGCATTATTACCGAACTCTATAGTCAATATTTGTTAAGCGATCGCAATTACCAACAGCATCTAGTTAAACGCTATCAGGCGGTATTAGCAGATGATGTAGATGATTATCCTAGCGTAGCGCGTCTTTTGTTTGAGTTGCTATTAGATCAAGGTGCAGTCGGGGCGTTTAGCTACAATCCCGATGGTGCAGTTCGATTAGGGTTAGGAGCAGACCCCAACTACCTAGAAGGACTAGCAGAACGCTGTCGAGTAGAAATCTTGACTGGGCCGCCTCCAGAGTCTCTTGGTGAGCAAGCTAAACAGATGGTCGAATTAGTCACAGAGCCAATGGTGCTGTTTAGCTTACCTGAGATTGTGCATTCAATTCAAACTACCTCCCGCGCCCAACTATTGCGACAAACAGCAGAGGTAATTGCTAATGCTATCCAATCACAGCAAGTGGAAGCAGAAGAAGTAGCGATTATTGCACCAGGTTTAGATGCGATCGCTCGTTATACTTTAGTAGAAATCCTCATCAAGCAAAATATCCAAGTTGAATCGCTCAATGACCAACGTCCTCTAATTAGTTCACCCGTCATTCGCGCATTACTCACCATGCTGGCACTAGTTTATCCCGGCTTAGGCCGCCTCGTAGACCGGGATGCCGTGGCAGAAATGCTAGTTGTATTGAGCAGGAAACAGCAAGCGCCAGAAAACTCCTCACTTCTAATTCCTAACTCCTCACTTACCACTGATATTGACCCTGTACGTGCTGGTTTGATTGCAGATTACTGCTTTGTACCGCATCCCGATCACCCCAACTTGTTGCCAGTGTCAGCCTTCGAGCGTTGGGATAGAATTGGCTATGCGGCTACTACAGCCTATAATGAGATATTACAGTGGTTAGAACAGCAGCGATCGCAACAAGAACTGCGTTTAATTCCCAGCCCCATTTCCCTCTTAGACAGAGCAATTCAGCGCTTTTTGTGGAATGGTAGCAATCTCCCCTATGAACAACTAGCAGCATTGCGGGAATTATTAGAAACCGCCCAACACTACTGGGAAATTGACACCAGATTACGACAAATTGCCCCAGTTGAGACAACGTCTCACACAACTATTATCGAATTTATTCAATTACTGCGACGTGGTACGATTACCGCCAACCCTTATCCTGTGCGCCCCATTGGTGGAGCAAGAAAGTCCGTTACCTTAGCTACTATATTTCAATACCGATCTAGTAGGCGATCGCACCGTTGGCATTTTTGGCTGGATGCTGGTTCACCTCTGTGGGCTAAAGGTGGTGCAGCAACTTTGTTTGGTGCGCCGTTTTTTCTCCGAGACAGGTTAGGCGAACCTTGGACAGCAGAAGATGAGAAATTGGCAGAAGAACAAAGACTGCGAAGGATTTTGACAGATTTACTGTCTCGTGTATCCGAGAGAGTTTATTTGTGTCACAGCGATTTAGCCGTAAATGGACAAGAACAATTAGGGCCGCTGTTACCTTTGGTTAATGCTTGTGTAACGGTTATTTCTGAAGCTACTGCTAACTAAGGCTCAGATCCTCGACTTTTTTAAGAAGTCGGGGATCTTGTTGTAAAAGATTTGTTTATATTGAGTAGTAATCGTCCTTTTTTTAAGATTGAAATTTGAGGTTGAGCTTTGCAATTTTTGTGACTGTGGTTGAGTTGGAAAAGGGAAGCGAGAAGGGACTATATCACGCCTTAAGAGCAAAGGAATACAGAAAAGCCCCAAAATAATTACTACTCCAGTCATTATCCAAACCATTAATCGGCTTGGTCTATAGTCTCCTTGTTCAATTTGCCAGAAAACTTTATTGTATCGCCACGCAGCTAATGCAATTGTGAAAATCCCAGAAATTACTAAAGCCAGACCCAAATTTTCGGAATTAGAGAATGGATTTACATGAGGTTCTTGTTGAGTAATGGCAAGATTAAGCTGACGTAAAAATAGAGCAAATCGGGCGATCGCAATTCCAAAGCTAATCAATGCAATAGAAGTGCGTAGCCAAGCCAGAAAAGTACGTTCGTTTGCTTGATGTTCTCTTTGACGATCAATTTTTGGTATTTTATCCATGAGTATTTTTGTGACGCCAATTTACCTTTAAAAGGTATTCATAACATTGATGAATAGCATGAACTAGCGTCACAAGGACAATAAAGTCTAGTAAAAAAAGGTTACTATTATTTAATGACCTTTAATAGCAACCTTAAAGAATTCTCAACTAACATTTACTCTATCTTATAAAAAATCGACTCAAACACAGTAAAACTCTGTTTCTCACCATAGCTTTTCCTGTTTTTCCTTGTACAAATATTCTTTTAGCTTAGTTTTATGAAACTGCTGATATTCATTTAGATTATATTGATGGATGCGAATGCCAATACTTGATAGGTTTCCTTCAAGAACTTGTGCTATCTGATTATTGATATCTGGGTGGTAGTGACTACCATCATAAGTATTATTTATTTTTGTATTTATCTCTGAAGTATATGAAAAATCATATGTTACATCATAATTTTTAGAAGCTTCATAAATCGCTTGTAATTGGCAGTCTAGCAAACCACGAGCATAGCTTTCATTAAAAAGTTTCCAAACTGAGATTGGTGGCACATACCCGATAATCTTAGCATTTGGGAATATATTTTGTATTTGTTTGTAATAGGCAATACGTGAAAAATTACATTGCTCCTGAAGCTTTTTATCTAAAAATTCCGGTTTGTATTTAGGGGCATTATCAAAAATTTTACCTTGGAAATCTTGATCATAAAATCTAATCTCTGTATTTAGCCTAAAAATTGTTTTTAAGGACATCTGCAAAGTATCTAACGAGAATAGATATGACTGATAGATAGGTTTTGGTTCTGCTACCTCAACTTTATTTTTAAAAGCAGTTTTTTTATCAAAAGTAAAATTGTAAGCGTCTATACCCACATATATTTTTTTAGGATTAACTCTTTTATCTTTAACGTATTCAGCATATTTAACAAATTCCTCAGCTGTCCCAGCACTAAAGGAATAATTAAAACAAAGATTGTTTTTAAATGCTTTACTACCTAGAAGAGTGACACGAGAACTGCCAAAAATTAGGCAATCGTACTTTTGTTTATCACTATTTAATAATAGATTAGTTTTGGTCAACCTTTCGTTATATGGAACATTCACTTGATTTAACTTGTTTCCCTTAGTGTGCCAAAGCGGGTCAACAGCTATATTTAATGCTCCAATAAATGAAATAAGTATACTTATTAATGTGAAGTATGTTTTTAAATAAGCAAGCATCAGCTTTGATTCTCCTTAAAACTGAAAATATAAAAACTCACTAACTTTAGTAAGGTGCAACAGCGCAATTACAGTTAAGACTGAAACGAGGACGGCATATGTTTGATTAGGTTGCCACTGCAACTTAGACCAGAAAAGGCTATGAGATGAAAGTTTTTTGACTTTTTCATAATTTAAGACTGGATCATACTTACCCATCCATTCCTGAACATTAGGTGTCAACCATACGATCGCAAGTAAAATAGAAATATCAATAATTGCTTTTTTTAACCCTGACTCAAGAATTTGAGTACTGAATAATAAGCCATTTAATCCGATCATGCCTTTGACAATTACGAATGCCGTACTTATGTTTTCTGCTCTGAAGAATACCCATCCAAACACAACCGCGAGAAATGTTATAAACCAACCTAGTTTTACACTAAGCCAGTTATCTGTTTTCAAATTATAATTTTTTTGTAAAACATTCCACTCATGATTAATGGTTAGATAAACGCCATGTAATCCACCCCAAAAGACAAATTGCCAACCTTCACCATGCCAAATTCCTCCCAGCAGCATAGTCACAATTAGATTCAAACTACGTCTAATCTCACCTTTGCGATTACCACCTAGAGGAATGTATAAGTAATCTCGAAGAAAGTTAGAAAGAGTGATGTGCCACCTACGCCAGAAGTCGCTAATGCTCGTAGCTTTATAAGGTGAGAAAAAGTTGGCTGGTAATTTAATCCCGAACATCCTAGCTATCCCAATCGCCATGTCAGAATAACCAGAAAAATCAAAGTACAGTTGCAACGTGTAGGCTAGCGCACCAACCCAAGACTCTAAAAATGTGGGGAAGATACCAGCAGCAGCAGTATTAAATATTGGGCTTGCATAAGCAGCAATGTTATCTGCAAAAACAACTTTCTTAAATAATCCCAAACTGAAAATGGTAATACCTACTGCCATATTTTCAAAGTTAAACCGATACAGAGTTTTGTCAGCGAATTGTGGCATGACCTCTGAGTGGTGAACAATAGGGCCAGAAATTAGTTTAGGGAAAAAGGTGATAAATAGGCAGTAGTCTAAAAATTTAGTGTCTTTTGTTTCCCCTCGGTAAGAATCAACCAAGTAGGTAATTTGCTGAAAAGTAAAGAAAGATATCCCTAATGGGAGGATAATATTTTGTAAATTAAAGTTTATACCTAATATATCGGCTGCACTTGAAACAAAAAAATTAGCGTACTTGAAGCAACCAAGGATGATTAAATTAGCTGTTATTCCTAAAATGAGAAGTGTCTTTTTTCTGAGCGGTGAGTTTAACTCTTGATTGAGTGTATAACCTATAAAACAATTTAAGCCGATTGATGCTATAAGCAATACTAAATATCTTGGGTTCCACCAACTATAGAAAAATAAAGAAGCAATTACTAACCAGGCAATTGCTAAATGGTGATAACTATATTTACCAAGAAAAAAAAATATGAAAAGAGTAATTGGCAAAAACAAAAATATAAACTCTAGGCTGTTAAATAGCATATATAATGTTTTTCTCCTGGTGGAGTAAAATATTACGATTACATGTATTATATGTACAAGAATTCTTTACATATCTTTACTAAACTTAGTAATATTGATGGAAAAGCGACCGGACAACAGTTCTGTGAGAATGGCTACGCTGAGAATTCCGAGAAAACTCCAAGCGATCGCTAGAATCTTTACAATAGTAAATAAGGTAAAGATATATATCAGAGTCAAAATCAATGGGACTATTCGGATTTGGCAAAAAGTCAGTTATGCCCACACCTGAAGAAGCTTTGTCAGGAAGGGCACAATCTATGTCAGTACCCGCAGCTCATTATGTCAACAAGAATCCTTTACAACCTCCTTATCCCGATGGATTAGAGAAGGCAATTTTTGGCTTGGGCTGTTTTTGGGGTGCAGAACGCAAATTCTGGCAACTTAAAGGAGTTTACACCACCGCAGTGGGTTACGCTGCTGGATTCACACCCAACCCCACTTATGAAGAGGTATGTAGTGGGCGAACCGGTCACAATGAAGTGGTGTTGGTTGTGTTTGATCCCAAAGTAATTAGTTATTCTGAGTTGCTCAAAGTCTTCTGGGAAAGCCACAATCCTACCCAAGGGATGCGCCAAGGTAATGATGCTGGCACTCAATACCGTTCGGGAATTTATGTATATTCTGAAACTCAAAAGCAGCTAGCAGAAGCATCGCGGGAAGCTTATCAGCAAGCTCTCAACGATGCAGGTTATGGCAAGATTACTACAGAAATCTTGGATGCACCGGAATTCTATTACGCTGAAGCTTACCATCAGCAATACCTGGCTAAAAATCCTAACGGGTATTGTGGTTTAGGAGGGACAAACGTATCTTGTCCCGTTGGTGTAGTTGAATCGCAAGTTATGTAGTTAGAAATAGAGTTGGTGGGGTAGTCAACTTAACGTGAGCTCGACAAACCTCTCCCTGCCTTGAACTAAAGTTCAAGTTTGTCCCTCTCCGACTCGGAGAGGGATATGTTTTGTCTAATTAACCTGAGTTCGGGTTAAAGATAAGGAGGTAAAAGCGACTCAAGTTGAAGGCTAGGTTTTTTAGGTTGATGACAATAAGCGATTAATCTGCAAAAAAAGTTAACGATTGTCATTATTTCACTTAAACACAAGCTTTTCGCTCGTACACGTTTTATTCCTCCATGATTTAACAGTTTTCTGTGCCATTGGGCTTCAAACGCTTTACAGAAATCATCTACATGACAGAACAAAACATCTAAACTAAACATAAGACAGGTTGCTGGATTTGTTGTTATTTTCAGCTTATTACCTGTTTTTTTCCTTATCCCAAACTCAGGTTAGGATAGGTATAGAATTTAGCATTTATCTAATGAAATTGCTTAATTTATCTGATGCTATTGATCGTTGCCCTTGGATAATTAGTCCTGATAGTACTGTAATTAAAGCTATTGGATTAATGAGTCAGAAACAAAGTATTAAATATGATCTGACTAGCTTAAATTTTTCATTTGACTCAAGGATCAGAAGCAAGCAAGGATCTAGCTGCATCTTAGTTATGGATAGAACGCAGCTATTAGGGATATTCACTTGTCAAGATGTAGTTAGGCTTGTTGCCTCCGGGATGGACTTATCCAGGGCGAAAATGGCTCAGGTGATGACGCAGCAAGTTGTTACGCTCACACAATCAAATTCTCAAGATATTTTCACAGCTTTGTCGTTATTGCATCAGCATCAAATTCGCCATTTGCCTATTTTGGACAATGTTGGGCAATTGCTAGGAATCGTCACTGAGACTAGCTTGCTTGAGCTGTTTTCACTGGAGGAAGAAAAATTTACTTATCAAGAGCAAGTTAACGAGGAACTTCAGCAAACCCTTGAAGAACTTCAAGTTGTGTACGAGGAACTACGCCAACAAAATGAACAGCTGGCTACTGCCCGTGACTTGTCAGAATTGCAGCAGCAACGTTACCAAGATTTGTTTGAGTTTGCTCCAGATGGGTATTTAGTAACTAATAGTCTAGGGATAATTCAAGAGGCTAACAATGCAGCAGCAACCTTGCTCTGTGTAAGCCAAAAATCTCTGGTAGGGAAACCATTAATTGTGTTTATTGCTCAACAAGATCGCCAGATATTTAGAGCCAAGATTTCTAATTTGCAGCCGCTACAAGACTGGGAAATTTATCTATATCCACGAGGTGGTACACGTTTCCCTGCTAGCATTAGAGCATCTATTGTGTACAATTCATACCATCAGCAGGTTGGTTGGCGTTGGCTGCTGTGCAATATCAGTGAACGCAAACAAGCGGAAGAATTGTTGCACCGAGCAAAAGATGAGTTAGAAAAACGTGTTACGCAACGGACAGCGCAACTGGTAAAAGCAAATGATGAATTGCAGACTGAAATTACAGAGCGTAAACGAGCCGAGTTACAACTGCTGCACCTTGCGTTTCACGATGCACTGACGGGTCTGCCAAACCGTACTGCATTTATAAAGCGCCTTGAACATGCGATCAATTATTCCAAACGGCATGAAGATTATCTATTTGCTGTCCTGTTTTTAGACCTAGATGGCTTTAAGTCTATCAACGACAGCCTTGGACACAGATTTGGTGATCAATTATTACTTGTCATTGCTCAAAGGCTCCAAGAATGCTTGCGCTCCATAGATGTAGGCGCAAGGCTGGGAGGAGACGAGTTTATAATCCTGCTAGAAGGGATTAAAGATATTAACGATGTGATAAACGCTACTGAGCGAATACAACAGAAACTGGCACTTCCTGTGGAGCTAGATGGGCAAGAAGTCTTTACTACAGCCAGTATTGGCATTGTCCTAAGCACCCCAAGTTATAACCAACCAGAAGAACTCTTGCGTGATGCTGACATTGCGATGTACCGAGCTAAGGCACAAGGCAAAGTGTGTTATGAGATTTTTAACACTGATATGCACATTCAAGCAGTCTCACAATTGCAGTTGGAGAATGCTTTGCGCCGAGCCATTGAGCGTCTTGAGTTTCGGATTTATTATCAACCGATAGTGTTACTAAAAACTGGGAAGATAACTGGTTTTGAAGCCCTTGTGCGCTGGCTACATCCAAAACTTGGCATTGTTTTGCCAGAGTATTTTATGTCAACTGCCCAATCAACCGGGTTAATCATCGCAATTGATGAGTGGGTGTTGGATGAGGCATGTCGTCAGACACAGCAGTGGCAAGAGCGATTTTCCCAGTGGTCAAGTTTGGGTGAGCGCCCCTTGACTATTAGCGTCAATCTTTGTAGTACTAGGTTTAGTCAACAAAAGTTGCTGCCGCACATTAATCAAGTTCTAGAGAAGACTGGACTAGATGCACAAAGTTTGACGCTGGAGATTACAGAAACCGTAATTATGGAAAACAGCGACAAAGGGCCATCAGGCTAAAACAACTAAGAAAATTAGGAATTAAGTTAGCAATTGACGACTTTGGTACAGGCTATTCCTCATTAAGTCGTCTCCACCACTTTCCAATTAATCAGTTGAAGATAGACCGCTCCTTTGTCAGTGGCAGCAGCGTTGATGAAGGAAATTTAGATATTGTTGAAACAATTGTAATCCTGTCCAAAAAACTAGGTGTAGATGTGATAGCCGAAGGGGTAGAAACGGCAGAACAGCTAGCGCTCCTAAAAGCCATGAAATGTGAATATGGGCAGGGAAATTTTTTCTCTAGACCATTGGATAATGAGGCAGCGGCAGCATTAATTATTGCAAATCCTCAGTGGTGAGTGTTTTTTAAATACGCACAAGAAATTTTTCGAGCCACAACCAAGTAACAGAGATGCCCAGCATTGGCTGTCTCTTAGCTATCAACTAAAATTTGTTTGCGTCGTTTTGCTTCTCCCCGCAAGGCTATAACCTATATCATCACAATTTTTCAGAAAACAGCAGCTAAACCTATTTTCAAATGGCTGAAAAACCCTCCCTTGATATTTACTTAAAAGGCTGCCTTACAGTGCAGATTTGAGCAAAACGATCGCTCGAAGCCACAGCATAAGACTAATAGGCGCTCCAAGTAGAATCCCAGCGATCGCCCAGCCTCTCTGATGCGCTTTGAATTGTTCAACATTGCGCCACGGTCTACTTTTCCAAGCCCATTCATTGCCCTTAGCACCAAGAGCGATCGCCATTAACCACCAACCGTGGGGTATAAAACAGAATAGCCCATACCACACTTGATTCGGCCACATCCACAGCCAAGGCATTAGGAATGCGCCCCAATTCCAACCAAGAATTTCCTCTGGGACTGTTTCATTGTAATTATTTATCCCACATCCAGAATTGTTGATTATTTCTTTTAGCGGCAAAAGTTGATTCTTGTTTGCAGATTTGACAGCCAGACCAGATTTGAGAGCATTCAGCGCTTGGCGGGCATCAGTAAATCGTTGTTCTGGAGCAGGTTCTATCAACTTTTGTAGCCAACTGACAAAACTGGGACTGAGATTAACTCGGTCGGTAAATTGCAGCCGCAAATCTTGCTGGGGTAAATCAGAGGGTGAAGTTCTAGTTAGCAAATGAATTAAAGTCGCACCCAGTGCATAGAGGTCTGAAGCTGGAACCGCTCGACCACCAAATTGTTCCATTGGGGCATAACCATAAGTACCGACAACAGTAAAAGTAACGCCTTCTCTTGCCGCTTTGTCCTGAACTGCACCGAAATCAACTAAATAAATCCGATTATCTTCGCCCCAGATTAAATTACTGGGTTTAATATCTCTATGCAAGACCCCTGGATTCAAATCATGTAGATACGTGAGAATATTTAAAACCTCAATAGCAATTTTTCTAGTTCGCTTTTCAGTAAACCTTTTGCCATCAGCAAGTTTTTCTTTAAGCGACTCACCAGGGATATATTCTTGTATTAAGGCAAACCAGAGGGTGCGATCGTCAATACAAAAATAATCTATATATCGAGGGATGCGGGGATGATTTAGCTGTTTAAGTATTTGTGCTTCCCTCTCAAAAAGTTTCAAGTCATCCCACTGCACAGTACCGCCAAAGGCTAAAAGTTTGACCACAACGGTCGAATTTTCGGCATTAGAGGCTTGTAAATCCTTAGCTAGCCAAGTTTGACGAATTCCATTATTGCCGAGTTGGCGTTGGATTTGATAACGATCTTGTAATATCTCTTCTGGTTGCAGCATCTTACACCTGCTGGCAGTTTACGATAATCTGATTCCCTTACTCAAGGATAGTCATTATCTAGAGAAATTGTCAGAGCATTGGTTAAAAAAGGTGGTTTACAGATAATTTTTGCGATAGTAAGCTTGATATTCCGCAGACAGTAAAGGTTCCCACCAATCACGATGATTGAGATACCATTCAACTGTTAAACGTAAACCCTCAGCAATTGTTACTGAAGGTGTCCAACCAAGCTGAGTTTTAATTTTGTTCGCATTAATTGCATATCTCCTGTCATGTCCTTGTCTATCCTTGACAAAAGTAATTAACTGCTTTGCCGGATATACTGGTAAATTAGATCCTAACTCATCCATCATCTGACACAAAAGTTCTACAAGGTTAATATTTTCCACCTCATTGTTGCCACCAATATTGTATGTTTCCCCTGGTTGGGCGTGATTGATTACCACATCCAAAGCACGACAATGATCGCCCACATAAAGCCAATCACGCACATTTTTTCCATCGCCATAAACAGGTAATGGCTTACCTATCAAAGTGTTGATGCACATCAGAGGAATTAGCTTTTCGGGAAACTGATAAGGTCCGTAATTATTAGAGCAATTTGTGATAATGGTTGGGAGTTCATAAGTATGGTAATAAGCACGCACTAAGTGATCGCTACCAGCTTTTGAAGCTGAATAGGGACTATTAGGAGCGTAAGGTGTAGTTTCAGAAAAAGCTGCATCATCTGGGCCCAAACTACCGTAGACTTCATCAGTAGATACGTGTAGAAAACGATAATCAGATGGCTGTGCTTGAGCCTCCCAATGCTGCCGAAAAGCTTCTAGCAGCGTGAAAGTTCCTACTACATTAGTTTGGACAAAAGCAGCTGGCCCAAGAATCGAACGATCAACATGAGATTCAGCAGCAAAATGGGCGATAGTATCTATATTTTCGGTTGATAATAACTCGTCTATGATGGCGCGATCGCAAATATCCCCATGCACAAATCGAAAATTCTCTCTTCCCTCAACTAGCGCCAAATTCAGACGATTTCCCGCATAGGTAAGCGCATCCAACACCACCACTCGATCATCTGGGTAAACCTGACACCAATGATGGACAAAATTCGCCCCAATAAAACCCGCGCCCCCAGTAACTAATAACCGCCGACTCATTCAATTTCCTCTCTTCTCTGTGTGTTGCGCCAATTGCTTCAAGTCGGGGAACCGCAAGGGCGTACTGGCTTCTGTGCGCCTCTGCGGTTCCTTCCGTTCCTATTACTTAAAATACCTCTTCTTCAGCTTGCCATATATCCTTTGAGCAAGTAATTTTGCCACACGTATTCTCGTCAAACTCTTAATATTAGATTGCTGCTGGATTTTGTGGTCAAAAAATTCATTTAACTCATCCAAAATAATTTGGAATCGCTTAATAATATTTTCATTCCGATATTCAGCAAAAAACTCTTCAGACAAACTAAAAGCTACTGAAGAATTAATCACTTTTAGAATCCGTTGCACATCATATTCTTGAGAATATCCAGCAATTTTATAGCAATTAAATCCAGGATCTAAATAATCAGCTAGTCCACCGTTGACACTAGAAAATACTTGACAACCACAAGCAAGAGCTTCCATTGGTTGTAGACCAAATCCTTCACTAACACGCTGTTGTGCCCAGTACTCAGCCGAATCATAGAGGTAAACCTTAGCTCGGTTGAATAATCCAGGTAAATCTTCTACATAAGAGTCAACAACCAATACTTTACAACGTTTTTGTAACGCTGGAATTAATTCTTTAATTAGATACTCAGAAGACTTTCGAGCCTGAACTAAAACATCAATGTCCCGTTCTCGACCTAAATTTTGAAACTCATCAGAAATTTGATTGGGCAAATAATAAATGAGAGAATTAGGTGATTTTTCTCCCCAATATCCCATTGTATAGCGGCTAACAGTGAGGATCGGAATGCTTGGAGGTAGTCTAAATGGATAACCTGCACTATGTGCATGGTAAACGACATTGTATTGTTTAAGTTTAGCCACAAGTTGAGCTACATCAAATCCCCAACTGATGACAAAAATTACATTACTTAAATTGTTCTCTTTTAGCAAATCATCAATAAAAAGCTTACCTTTTTCGCGTTGACGGTAAGTTACAACATCAGCACTACAGAACTGTTGAACCAGATTCAGTGCTTTTAACTCAGCCCAAAGACCACCACAGGCAAATTTGCCATCTGTACCGGGCAGTAAAAAGTAAAGTTTTCTCATAATTTTTTTAGGCGGAGTGGGGGGAGATGGGGGAGAAAAGGGAGAAAATTTGACCCTATCCTCTTTGTCCCCTTATCTCCCTCATCCCTTGCTGCTTTCTTCATTCTTGCCAACCTACTTTAACAAAATGTGCATTACGCCCCCAAACATCGCGTGTACAGGTAATATTGTCAATTGTTAGGTTAAAAGGAATGGCTGTTGTTAGGTAACGCTGTGCCATAGAACCTAAATCAGGTGCGAGTTCGGCGGCTGTCGTCGCTGCTAACCCCAAACCGATAAGTTGCTCTATTGGTCGAAATGGTAGTAACAGATGCACACCTACAACTAGTCCAGCTGTTAAGAGCATTGCTACTGATAAATTTGTGCCGCAACGGGGATGTACAGCCAAATCCCATTCTCCACTGGTGAGGCGATGTCGAGCCAGTATGACCGCACGCCGCAAATCACTAATATTCACCTCACCATAAAGATAGAATCCCTGCTCAGTAGACAAACCGCCTAATAGTTCGTTATCTAATTGAACGTTAGTAGGTTCACCTTTGGCAGGATAGACACCTTTTGATTCGCCAAGAACCCAAACAGTAGCGTGTTCTAAGGCGTGAACCTGCCGTATCATCAGAATTTCTTTCAACCCTGGAATAAACGATAGCTGTCTGAGTAAGTCGGCATCTTGTGTGGGTTGCGGAAAGTCTAAGGGTCGGTATTCTGGGGTCGTAACTTTCTCAGATGCAGGTGTCGTAAAATCAAAGTTAAAAAATTCAAAGGGAGACGAGCCACCCTGAAAAGAAGTAGAAGTATTCATTGGAACACTGCTCTCCAAGCCGATGGAGCAACATAGATTTCTTTCAAATGTAACGCTTGCACCACTGAATTGTTGCTAATTTTTGTGGATGATTGTTGAGTTTGGGCATGGGGCATGGGGAAAGAGGACAAGGGGCAGGGAGAAAAAGGGAGAAAAAGGGAAAAAGAACCTGCATTAAACCTTTCACTTCCCCCTCACGACTCTTGAGGGACATTAGTCATAATTCTTACTTCCCCTACTTCCCCTACTTTCCCCGCTCCCTCATCTCCCCAGTCCCCAGCCATACATCTGTTCTGCTGAATTTGGAAAGAATTCTGATCTTTTATAGTTTCCGAGTCCGAGGGTCAGCTGGCTCCACTAAGATAAACTCCGGCTGAGTGAAGGACTCGGAACTTTTGGTAGAATGTTCACACTGAAAACTTAGGCGTGAAGAGGGGAACAATCACTAAACCTTAAAATTGGCTTGCCAATATACCAGACCAGAGCAATTACTTTGCTACTAGTAAATTATTTATTCGATCTGGTTAGGCAGAAGACAGCAATTGACATCATTCAAACAGACTTTGCCCCACTGTAACGCCCAGCGGACAAGAGCTACTCGATTTTCTGTCTCGGTTTTGGTAAGAATGTTACTGATATGGTTATCAACTGTACGCTTGCTAATCTCCAGTTTTCCTGCAATCTCTTGGTTAGTTAAGCCAGCGGCTACTAAATCGATAATTTGCAGTTCTCTGTCTGACAGACTAACGGGGGTCTCAGACTTGCCACCAGCCATGACTATTTCTATCCTCCCTTGGTATATGTACTTAATCGCTCTTTCTAATTCTAGAAGATTCTTTTGTTGGGAGGGGTTTCAAGTGTTAGCAGTAATCCAATTGTCAATATTTTCTTTGGATTTAAAGTTAGCAAAAATATAAAGTGCAAAGATATTTAAGTATCATAATATACTAGAATGACGCAAGCTATTTAGTGTAAATGCTTAGGTTGTTTAGTTGCTATTCAAAAGCATATAGATGTTATGGGGTAGTAAAAATTGCTATTTAATTCTATGAAGAACTGGCGACAGATTAGCAAAAATTGTTGTAGATTTTATACTGTAAATTTCTAATCCAAAATCGAAATCTAAAATCTAAAATGAAATGAGCAATCCCCGTGTTTTGTGCCTCGGCGAAGTTTTGTTTGATTGTTTAGCCGATCAATTAGGGCTAAAGCTGGAAGAAGTCAAATCTTGGACTCCCTACCCAGGAGGAGCACCAGCTAACGTAGCCTGTGCTTTAGTCAAGCTGGGGACACCAGCAGGATTTATCGGAGCCGTTGGTGAAGATGAACCAGGAAATGCACTGGTCAAGCTATTACAAGATGTAGGTGTAGAGACAAAAGGTATACAACGCCATCCTACAGCACCAACGCGGCAAGTTTATGTTACACGTGATCTGGCTGGCGATCGCACCTTCGCCGGATTTGGTCAGTATGACACCGCAGAATTTGCCGATACTCGCCTGCAAGCCAAACAATTGCCAAATTCGCTGTTTGAAGATGCAGATTTTCTGGTTTTGGGTACTTTGGAATTGGCTTATCCTGAAAGTGAACAGGCAATTCACCACGCCCTAGAGTTAGCAGAACGTTATGATCTGAAAATTATGCTGGATGTCAATTGGCGGCCTGTATTTTGGGACGAGCCAAATATCGCTCATCAAAAAATTCCAGAATTATTTAAGCGAGTTGATTTTCTTAAACTCTCCAAAGAAGAAGCTGAATGGCTATTTGAAACCGCAGATCCTGGAGCTATCACTTACCGTCTGGCTTCAATTGAAGGAGTACTAGTAACGGATGGAGAAAACGGTTGTGCCTATTGTTTGGGTGAGAATGAAGGCAAATTACCTTCCTTTTCCATACCAGTAGTTGATACAACTGGTGCAGGAGATAGCTTTTTGGCAGGATTCATCCATCAATTGAGTCAGCACGGCATCCACAGCTTGCGGGATGCAGAAACAGCAAAACGTATTGTCACTTATGCCAGTGCTGTTGGAGCGCTGACTACCATTAAAGCAGGTGCGATCGCTTCCCAACCGACTGCTGCTGAAGTCGAAGCTTTTCTCGCCACACATCAACTCTAGGAACTAACATAAGCCACTGGGATATCAGCCACCACAGGCTGATACTCCCGACTAGAAAAGGGACGAAAATTGTTATCCCATTCTGCTTATTAAATAGTTTTAAAACCCTAAGAGAAACACTTTTGCATTGGGTGCAAACGCTTCAGCCAGCAGCAAGGAACATAATATTCTTGCATACACCCTCTAAGGAATTTAGTTTTGAGCCTTTATTAAGCTTCAGAAAAAAATATATTAATTTTTAATACAATAAATTAGTTTTATAAATCTCAATTTTATTTAGTTTTATCATAGGTCTAACAGAAGTTATTAGCAACCTTTGGCAATGATTAAAGGTTACTCACTTTAGGGCATGAATCACAAGGGAAGAAGGTTTCAACTGCCTGTAGTCGTGGAACTTGTGGCAAAAACTCAGATTCAGCTTTAAAACAAGATTGTGATGCATAGGTCTGCAACCCTTGCACCGCAGAAATGATGGAGTTTTATTTCTTAAACCTTCTGACTTCTGACTTTAAAGAGCAGAGGGAGAGAAAGACATTTTCATACTTGGCGATGAAACTTATTTCATTGGGACTGCCTTCTGCCTTAATCAGCACGTCATTGATCTCCAAAATCTGACAATAAAAAATTTTAATAGAAATATGGGGGCTGTATACATGACTTCCAGCATTCCAAAAGATATCAAAATACATACTCCTTTAGTAGGAGATGTGAATAATAAAAGTCGAATTACTTACCAAGCGAGTCGCACAGCGATCGCTGGATTCAATGGAATCTTAATGGCAGCAGCAGAGGCTTATATCAATGGGCTAAAAATCCTCGATCCTCTGCTTAAAATCCTTTTAAATCTATCTATCCAAATCAGTTACAAGTATTTTCCTTCTCTTTTAGTTCCCTATGAATGGCTGTTACAAGAAAGCGATCGCCTTGCAGAAGGATCACACGAACTAATGAAGGTTCAATACAACCTACCCGAAGAAATGTTCAGTCTGATCTTGAAAGAGACAGAACTTTTATATCCCAAATACACGATGGCTTTATGGGAAAAAGGAGCATCTAACCTTGAGCAAGCTCAAATGGATATGCTCGACGATTTAATTGCAAAAATAGGCATCGAAGATGGAGACGAAATCCTAGATTTGGGATGCGGTTGGGGTTCTGCATCAAATTACATTCTTTCCCGGTTTCCGCGTGTGAAAGTAACGGCTGTTAATTTGAGCCATCAACAATGCGAATATATGCGGAGAAAAATGCAAGACCCTAACAGTTACCTCAGTTCAGATAGATTCACTTTATATGAAGAGGACTTTAATGATATTAATTTGGAGATTAAGTTTGATAAAATTATGGCGATTGGACTGTTTGAACATGTAGGTAATTTAACAAAATCATTCTCAAAGCTGGCTTCTATTCTCAAAGAGGATGGTAAGATTTTAATTCACATAATCACAACCAAACTACCTTACAATATAACCCATCCTTTTATCAATAAATATATTTTCCCCAATATGCGGGTATGGAATTATGATGTTATACCAAAGATTAATAGAGAGCTAAAAACCATTAATCAATGGTATTTAAATGGTGCTAATTACTCAAATACCCTCAGAAATTGGTTGATAAATTTTGATCAAAATCAAGCAAAAATCAAAGATTTAAATTATGGCATGAACTATGGTAAGTTCTGCCGGATGTGGAGGCTTTATTTAGTCTTGTGCATACAGTATTTTGACGGTTGTAATGGTGAAATTCTTGGTAACGGCCAATACCTGTTGGTTCATACGTGACAATTTAATTGCCTAAGTCCTAATAATATTAGCGATCGCCCAACTTATCGAGAGCAATCCTTCGCTCCTTAGCTTGCTGCCATAGAGTATCAACAGTCACAAACTCATAGCCTTGTTGTAGCAGTTTCGGAATGAGGATTTGAAGTGTGGCAGCAACATCTTGTCCACCACAAGCACCATCATGTAAAACAATCAACGAACCATTTTTGACCTGCTGCATAATTCGCTCTATCACAGTGTTTACGCCCGGCCGCACCCAGTCTTCTGGTACAACACTCCACATAACTGGGCGGTAATTCCACTGCAAAAACAATTTTAAAGTAGCAGGTGTAAACAACCCATTGGGGGGGCGGACATCTCGCACTTCTTCAGGTTGCAGATTGCAGGCATTGTAAATGGCAACTTGAGTTTTTTCTAAACTGTCCTTCAAGTCATTTGGAGAAAGCATGGGAAAAGAGCGGTGATCGTAACCATGCAATCCGATCCAGTGTCCGCAATCGCTAACGGCTTTGGCAATGTCTGGTGAACGGTTGACGCAAACACCCAACCAAAAAAAACTTGCTGTAATTTGATAACGGTCTAACACTGCCAAGACTTCGGGTGTGTATTGAGGATGTGGCCCATCATCAAAGGTTAGGGCGATCGCTTTAGAATCGGGATTTCCAGCCCAAAGGCAGTTGGTAAAACTCGGCTGGAGAACGCGGTAGAAAATTGGGAACAGGGGAGCTAGTTGCATTTTGCGTTTATTTGCTGCTGACAACTTTTTGTAGGTGTTGTTTACGAAACTGCGATCGCACTGCAATGCCTCAATATTCTAGCCAAGTTGGATGCCTTGGCAGACGGTTGCCACAGGAGGGGTGGGGGGATCTTCGCAGGGTAAACAAGCTAACCGAACCGTATTGAAACCTCTCTCCCTTTTACCAAGAAGATGTGGAGAGTGGGGACGCTTTGTAACAAAATCTGTAACAGCAATACTATTTGAGCTAGCACTCGTCTAAATTAATGAGAAATCTAGGGGTAATCCCGGAATTTATAGATTAATGTTGCTCAAAGATATACGAGATTATCAAATACTATTTCTCGGCTTATTCCTAGTCTTGGGAATCGGTACACGAGATTGGACGCTGCGACCAGAATTTATTGGGGTAGCGATCGCCACTTGTCTTGCAACTCAATGGATATTGTCATCGTTAACAGGCAAAGAACAAGTAGCAAATCTTCGCAGTGCTTTAATTACCTCACTGGGACTAAGTCTGCTGTTGCGGGCTGATCATTGGACGACAATGGCAATAGCGGCAGCAAGTGCGATCGCTAGCAAATTTCTCTTCAAATTCGGTGATAAGCATTTCTTCAATCCTGCTAATTTTGGCATCATATCTGCCTTAATTCTGACCTCTGATGCCTGGGTTTCGCCGGGACAATGGGGTGAAGAGTGGTGGTATGCACTCTTATTTGCCGGAACTGGCGGCATGATTTTGCAGCGTGTTGGTCGTTGGGACACCACAGCAGCTTTTTTGGGTAGCTACTCCTTGCTAGAAGCGATTCGTAATCTCTGGCTGGGTTGGACTTGGGATGTTTATTGGCATCGACTGATGAGCGGGTCTTTACTGCTATTTGCTCTATTTATGATTACAGATCCGCGATCAATTCCCAATTCCCGAATTGGGCGGGTAGTTTGGGCATTTTGCATCGCCGGATTAACTTTTATTCTGCGAAATTATTTCTTTGTTCCCACCGCAGTCTTCTGGGCGTTATTTGCCCTTGCGCCATTGACCATTCTGCTAGATGTTCTCTGGTTAGCCCCACGATTTTCTTGGCAAGAGGGAGATGTAGCTTTAGCTTCCGACAGGGTGGCAACAGGAGGAGAACTCCTAACTCTTAACTCAGCACTAAAAAATCAGCATTAAAAAACTAAAAAAGCAGAGCTATAAAATGAAGATTTTTCGACTTTTAACGCCATTACTATTGACAATAGTAGCTGTATTTTGCTTTGCACCCGCAGCTTGGGCATTTTGTGGATTTTATGTAGCTAAAGCTGATACGAAGTTGTATAACAAAGCTTCTCAGGTAGTGATAGCACGAAATGGCGATCGCACCGTCCTGACAATGGCAAACGACTTTCAAGGCGAAGTCAAAGATTTTGCAATAGTAGTACCTGTGCCAACGGTGCTGCAAAAAGAGCAAGTTCGTGTGACTGAACCCAAGATTATGGAGCGTTTAGATGCTTTTAGTGCGCCACGATTAGTAGAATATTTTGACCCAGATCCTTGTGCCTCACTACCAATATTTTCTGGAAATTTATTAAGATCCTCAGCATTAGCACAAAATAGTGCCCCAGCACCTCAGATAAGCGATCGCAGTTTGGGTGTGACAGTCGAAGCGCGTTTCAACGTGGGCGAATACGACATCGTGATCCTCAGCGCTAAAGAATCTGGCGGACTAGAAACTTGGCTCACACGCAATGGCTACAAAATCCCTCAAGGGGCAAAACAGTTACTTCAGCCCTATATCCGTTCCTCAATGAAATTCTTTGTTGCCAAAGTCAACTTAGATAAATTCGAGGAATCTGGCTACCAGTTCCTCCGCCCGCTACAAATTTCCTATCAATCACCCAAGTTCATGCTGCCAATTCGTTTAGGCATGATCAATGCCACGGCAGAGCAGGATTTAATTGTCTACATCCTCTCGCCCCAAGGAGGGGCAGAAATCACTAACTACCGAACGGTAAAGATCCCCACCAACGCCAATATTCCAGTGTTTATCAAAAATGAATTTGGTGAATTCTACAAATCCCTCTTCCAAAACGCTTACACCAAAGAAGGTAAAAGAGTCGGTTTTTTGGAATACGCTTGGGATATGGGTAGTTGCGATCCGTGTGCTGCCGATCCTCTGACTCCAGAGGAACTCAAGGAAGCAGGCGTATTTTGGCTAAACGATAATTCTCCAAGTGATCTGCCAACATCCCGCAAGTTTGTTCCTACCTTTTTTAGCAGTAACGTTTTCATCTCCCGTTTGCATGTCCGCTACACCCGCAACACATTCCCCGAAGACTTGATGTTCCTACAAACTGCCAACCGTGAGTCTTTCCAAGGGCGTTATATTTTGCAATATCCATTTGAAGGGGAAGTTAAGTGTGAGGCGGGTAAAAAATACAAACAGTCTTTGCCCAAGCGTTTTGAACAAGAGGCGCAAACTCTAGCTAAACTAACCAACTGGAATATTCAAGATATTCGCAACAAGATGAAACTGAGTGTTGGTAATCTGACATATTCCTGGTGGGAAAATTTAGTTTCCTGGTTTGGAATTTAATTGAAAAAATTAGAGATTGGGGGTACTCCGTACGGGACGTTACGCGTAGCAAGACCCCCAAAGAGCTACTTCGACTATGCCCAACTTTTGGAGAGGCTGCGCCCGAAGCGTTGCTATGCCGCAGGCTTTACGGCTACGCTCAGGACAAGCTCATTACAAGTCAGTGCATCGCTGGGGATTGGAAGAAATGACTAAATCCTCAATCCTTTGAGAAAAGAGATACCATCTTCACCAAAGGTGTTTTTTAAGGCGTTGTTATAGGCAATACTAAGATATTCTTGCTTTCTTCGCCAAGATTGTCATGGTTCAATTCGATGAACAGCTACGCCGCTTAGTTACCGAAGCCTGTGGACACCCACTTGGAAGTCCTCAGCGTCAGAAGCTGCTCACGCAAATTATTCGCTTGACAGCAAATAGACTCTGGAGAGAAAATACTCTCTACTATCAAGATGCATTACAACAAACTTGGTTGTATTTCTGCCGCAATGTTTGTGAAGGTTTGACTGGTCAAACCTATGATCCCAGTTGTGGCAGTGTAATCACCTGGCTAAATGCTTACCTAAAACGGAGATTACAAGACTTTTACATTAACCAAAATCGGGAACAATCCACGACAGTCCCCCTTCGGGTTCGTCAATCTATATCAGGTGGAACAAGAGAACCCATTGATCCTGTAGATAACCTCCCAGCTATGCCCCAAGCACCTCCTATTTTGGAAGAATTGGAGATATGGGCTAAGACAGATTCCGAAGGAGAACTGTGCGGTACTTACATAAAAGGGCGTCCAGATGTGAATTGTCAGGTGTTAATTCTCAAACGCTTACCCCCGGAAGTTAGCTGGAAAGAATTATCTGAGGAATTTGGGCTGTCAATTCCGACATTAAGCAGTTTTTATCAGCGCCAATGTTTACCACGTTTGCGTAAATTCGCCGAATTTGAGGGATTGTTATAAACAAGGAAGAAAGGGAGCCAGTTGGCTACGGTGTATACATAAGTCTTTCTAAATGTAATTTCCGGTTAAGTCTCAGAGCCACTGAGATACCTAACCCTGGTTTTACTAAGTAAAACCAGTCTCTCTCCTTATTAAGGCTACGGTGTATTCACAAGTCTTCTAGAGTTGCGCTACAGCCTTTTGATCCCCCCAACCCCCCTTAAAAATGAGGGCATAAAGCTCTCAAAGTCCCCCTAAGGAAACTCCAAAAAATAAATTATCCAATTTTTGGAACCACAACGGCTTTCCCTCCCCCTGCTCCCCTGCTCCCCTGCCCCCTACCCCCTACCCCCTGCCCCCTGCCCCCTGCCCCCTGCTCCCCTGCTCCCCTGCTTTAAAAGCGATGGGATATTTTTTTATTTGAAAGTCCCAAGGAGAGGGACAGACTTGAAGTTTAGTTCAAGGCAGGAGAGGTTCGTATCACTTGCTAATAGCCAAAGCCCAATCGCCTAAAAGTTGGTTTACTTTATCGGGTACTTCATCATGGGGACAATGACCGGCTGTTAGGAAATGCTCTGTGAGTTCAGGATAATATTGACGAAACTTTTGGGAACGTTCTCTAGCATTCATCCAAGGGTCTGCTTCTCCCCACAACATCAACAATGGACAAGTTAATTGCTTTAGTAGCAGATCAACTTTTTCCCCTTGAGGAGTGCTAAAGACTGACACAAATACTTCCATTGCACCAGGATCGTAAGCAGGGCGAGCAATTTCTTCTACTAACTGATCTGTAATGGCACTTTTGTCAAGATAAACTTTTTCTAAAGTTTGACGAATTACCCAACCTTGTCGCACGTATTGAAATAACAAAAACTGGGCTAAAGGTTGTTGAAAAATCCACTTAGTGCCGTCACCAAGAAGTTTCTGCAAAGTAGCGGGTTGTTTAGGAGGCTGAATTTCTGATTGTAAAGCTTCCGGCTCAGGTGTAGGCTGGCTTTCGCTAAAAGGCCCTGCACTATTGAGCAAAACTAAACCAGCCGCACTATCGGGACGTTGCGCTGCCACACACAAGCCAGCGTAGCCACCAAGAGAATTACCAGCTAATACCGCTTTTTGACCAATTACTTCACTGATAAAATCATGGAGTTGGTCACGCCACAAGTCGGCACTATACTGCAATTTTGGTTTTGCCGATCGCCCGAATCCTAAAAGATCGATCGCAAATACTTCAAAATCTTGACACAATCCTGTGATATTCTTGCGCCAGTGGTCTGTGGAAGCACCAAATCCATGTATCAAAAGCAAGGGCGGACGTTGCGCTTGCTTCTCTCCCGCACGCACATAGTAAACATTGTGCCCGCGCCACTGCCAATATTTACCAGGAATTGGGGTTGTAGAGGAGGCTGTATTTGCCTGCATGATTTAAAGAATTGTTAAGTAGCTTTAATAATTGTATGCTAGTCGGAAGAGTGGGGGAGCAGGAGGGTTGGAGGGAAATCACTAATGACTAATAACTAATAAATAATGACTAAAGAAAGATTAATTACAGGCAAAACTAAGCTATTAGGGGTAATTGGACATCCGGTGGAGCATTCGCTCTCGCCAGTGATGCATAATGCAGCGTTAGCGCAGCTCGTCGTTGGCGTTCGCGTTAGCGTCTCTGAAAGAGAAGCCTCTGGTAGAGAAGACATCGCTAATTTAGGATTAGATTACGTTTATCTTCCCTTTCCTATAGCACCAGAGAATTTAGAAGTAGCGATCGCAGGTTTTGCGGCTATTGATGTTGTCGGCTTTAGTGTTACAATCCCCCACAAACAGGCAATCATGCCTCTGCTTTCAGAAATTACCCCTCTTGCTCAAGCTATCGGTGCAGTGAATACCGTTAGTCGCCAAAATAATCAATGGGTGGGGACAAACACAGATATAGAAGGATTTGTCGCTCCTTTGCAGACAACGTATAAGCAAGATTGGAGTCAGAAGGTAGCAGTAATTTTAGGCAATGGTGGCGCAGCTAGAGCAGTTGTAGCAGGTTGTCACCAATTAGGTTTTGCGAAAATTCATGTTGTTGGGCGGAATGTGCAGAGATTACAAGAATTTAGCAATAGTTGGAGCAATTCACCCATAAGTGAAAATTTACAAGTTCATCAATGGGAAGAATTGCCAAAGTTAATTCCCCAAGCTAATCTGCTGGTAAACACAACTCCCGTAGGGATGTATCCCAAGGTTAATGAGTCGCCTTTGAGTGGAGAGGAAATAGCGAATTTACCAAAGGGTGCGATCGCTTATGATTTGATATATATTCCGAAACCGACGCAATTTTTAAAGCAAGCAGAAAAACAAGGCGCAATTGCGATCGATGGCTTAGAAATGCTTGTCCAGCAAGGAGTAGCAGCATTAAAAATTTGGTTACAGCAGGAAATAGTGCCTGTAGAAGTGATGCGCCAAGCATTGCAAAAGCACTTAGGTTTAGGTTAATCAAATCGGAAGAACCCCACCCCCAACCCCTCCCCGCCTGCGGGGAGGGGAGACAAAGCATAGCTTTGGCGGGGTGGGGTTCTTTTATTATGAGTAATCACTATAAGATTTATGTTATCCAAACCCAAAATAGTTTTCTCATGGCTTGCATTATTACTCAGTTTTGCAAGTCTATTTCTTAGCTCTTGGATTCTTCTTCCGGCTCCAAATATGTTTTTACTTACCCTAGCAGTAGGAGCGCCAGAAGTCAGTCCTTGGTTATTGTTATTAAATTTGCTTTTTTTCTTACTTGCTTTCTTCTACATCCGTCGCCGTAAATTACAACGTTTAGCTTGTATTTTCAGCTTAATAGGATTCCTAATTTGTGCATGGGTGCTAATGAATATCCCACTAACTCAAATGCAGATGTCTAAAGCGATGAAGCAAGGGTTGGGAGCAAATTATCTAGAGCAAATTCCAGCCCAAGTAAGGGCAAAGATGCAAACCCATCCCTTTGATTTAGTTAATTCCTTCCGGGGTATTGGATTAGGTAAAACGCGTCATAAAAAAGATATTGTTTTTGCTTCTCCTGCGGGAGTGCCTTTAAAAATGGAAGTCTACCAACCCTCAGAGGTAGGGAAATATCCAGCAGTGGTAGCAATTTATGGTGGAGCTTGGCAATACGGTAACCCTCATGCAAATGCCGAGTTTAATCAATATATCGCTCATCAGGGATATACAGTATTTGCGATCGACTATCGACACGCACCTAAATATCGGTTTCCATCTCAGTTAGATGATGTGCGTACAGCCTTGAATTTTATTCGCAAAAATGCAGCAGCTTATGAAGCCGATTCAGAACGTATGGTACTTATAGGACGTTCTGCGGGAGCGCACCTAGCAATGCTAGCGGCTTATCAACCAGATGCACCACCCATTCGGGCTGTGGTGAACTATTACGGCCCTGTTAACTTGCCTGGAGGATACAAAACACCGCCATTTCCCGATCCTATCAACACCCGCGCTGTTTTAAAAGCATTTATGGGTGGTTCATTAGAAGAATTGCCTAATCAATATAAAATTGCTTCACCAATAAATTATCTAACGCACCCTTTACCACCAACTTTATTAATTTACGGCAGTCGTGACCATTTGGTAGAAGCGCGATTTGGTAAACAAATGTACGAACGTTTACATAACTCTGGCAACACTGCGGTTTTTCTAGAAATTCCTTGGGCAGAACACGCTTTTGATGCCGTTTTTAATGGTGTGAGCAATCAATTAGCGTTATATCATACTGAAAGGTTTTTGGCTTGGGCGTTGTTCAAGCAGTAATTTCATCAACGTACAACAGCAGTTAGAGCATAAAGGCTCATTAATGGAGTTCAAAAACTCATTCATGAGTATCAAAGACTCGTTCGCGAGTATCAAAGACTCATTCACGAGTATAAAAGACTCGTCCACGAGTATAAAAGACTCGTCCGCGAGTATTAAAGGCTCGTCCACAAGTATCAAAAACTCGTCCGCGAGTATCAAAGGCTCATTCACGAGTATCAAAGACTCGTCCGCGAGTATCAAAGACTCATTCACGAGTATAAAAGGCTCATCCACGAGTATCAAAGGCTCATCCACGAGTATCAAAGACTCAATGAGATTTACTCCTAACTATTTCTGCGGCCAGCGCCAGTTATAGCGATTCCATTCGTAAATTCCTTGAATTTCATACTCAGCGCCGTTGAAGAAGCGGACGACGCAGTTAGTAGAGGAATCATCACCATTGTTAATTTCCTCGACCTTAATCACCATACAGGGAAACCATTCGCGCTTACAAGGCCCATCCTCTTGCACCCATTCCCATAGTGCATTGGAAACTTCAATGCGATCGCCTATTCTTAGTTTTAGTGCATCTTCAAAATAAGAATACTTATCAAAATGATATGACTCTACACGGTTCAGCCACTGTAAACCATAACGTTGCCGAATAAATTGTACTGTTCCAGAGTCATTTTCTAGTAGCCAGTCGTTGAGTAATTGCACTTTCCAAGTGCGGTTGCGTTGTTCTTCATCCTTAACAAACTGTAAAAATGCTTCTAACTCCTCTGGAGTAAGTTCGTCTAAGGGATTAGCAATAGCTGACGCTCTAGAGGTAGAATTTCCCTGAATTTGCTCCACGACTTGCAGTAATATCTCTTTCTGCGTGTCAGTGAGAGGACAGCTTGCTGCATCACAATCATTAAAGGCTGCGAGCATAGATGCTTCAATCTCATCTGGAGTCATAATTTAATAGCAATTGAGGGTTATTTCCCTAATTATTGCAAAGGTTAAATAAAAGTCTTCAATCCCTTGTAGTTAAAGTCAGGTAAGCTGAGGTTATAAGTTACATATTGTTAGATTAAGCCACGGAGTCTTTTATGCGCTTGCGCTCACTCACGGTCGTTTTTATTTCCTGTCTCATCACCTTTCTATCGTGGGTGATTACTCCCTCTGCTGTAGCACTGACACAGATTAGATTATTTGATGTTTCTTATAAAGATTGTCCACCAGAACTAGCACAAGGGGCTGTTATCAGTAGTGGTAGCGCGGCTGCTAATTGTTTTCTTGTCTTTGGCAAGGCAGAAAATGGCACTTACAAAACAGTCTACGACGCAGATATTTTTGGACGCATCTATGATGCCAACAATGACTCGGTAATGCAAAACCGCACTCGCTTAGGTTCTATTGCTGAGGTCCCACCAGGCATTAGCGACTTTGAATTGAGAATTTCTGTACCTGCAAATCAGCCTACTCCGTTGAAGCTCAAGCAGTTTAAAGCAGCCGGATTTAGCGGCCAAGTGCGTAAGTAATACCAATTTTAGATTTCAGACTGACTTATCTGGCATTGTGCCGAAAATCTAACTTAACCAGATTTCTACAAAGCAATCAACTAAACAACAAGCGCAGACTTCTTATCTTCCTCCGCATTCCTCTGCGCTTCCCTCTGTGTCTCTTTGCGTTAAAAAACAATCTCCTCTCTCATCTTCTCTTCCAGCACATCCAACAACCCATCCACATCTTTCCCAACTTCTTCAAAACAAATCGGTGGCGCTGGTTCCGGTGCAAACTGAATTAACTTAATTTCCCCCTTCCCAATCCCAATCATCACAACTTCCACTTCCGGCTTGTGATTCTCGACAATTCCCAAAATTTCTTGCAGCCGATTTTCAACTCTAATATTTAAATTCTCTATCTGCTCTTTCGGACAATAAACAAAATGCGGCGTTGGTTGCAAATCAATACCAACAGTACCTTGACTGTCACCATTTGCTAACCACAATCCCCAAAACAGCGCCGCTAATTCCTGCTGATTTGCTTTGACAAACTTATCCAACTGGCGACGCCACTTAGTATCACCTGATTCTGGTTGACTATTACCAAAAAACATAAATAATTCGTAATGAAGACACAAAACTTTGCGCGAAAGTTATCTCAAACCTGACTGTACACGCCAGAGGCCGGAATAAATACCGTCTTTCTCCAGCAATTGTTCATGGGTTCCCGACTCTACTAATTTCCCATGTTCCATGACATAAATGCAATCGGCATTGCGGATGGTGGAAAGACGATGAGCGATCGCAATTGTAGTTCTATCTACTGTAATCTTATCAAGCGATCGCTGGATTGCCGCTTCTGTCTCATTATCCACTGCTGAGGTTGCTTCATCTAAAATCAGAATAGGGGGATTTTTCAAGACTGCACGAGCGATCGCAATCCGTTGTCTTTGTCCACCAGATAACTTTTGTCCCCTTTCCCCCACAATTGTCTCATAACCTTGGGGCAAGTTAATAATGAATTCGTGTGCCTCGGCTATCTTCGCCGCCGTGATAATTTCTTGCTCTGTATTTTCAAAGCTACCATAAGCAATATTCTCCGCTACAGTACCATGAAATAGAAAGACATCTTGACTAACCAAACCAATGCAACGGCGTAAATCTTGTAAATTCAAACTTTGCAAATCAATGCCATCAAGAGTAATGCTTCCCGTTTGCACTTCGTATAACCGCAACAAAAGTTTGACTAAAGTACTTTTACCAGAACCAGTAGAACCGACAATTGCAATGGTTTTTCCCGCCGGAATATCTAAAGACAGATTTTTAATTACTGGAAATCTATCTTTATAGGCAAAATAAACATTTTTAAATTGAACTTCACCGCGCACTTCATTGACTGGTAATGATACATCACCTGTATGAATAGCAATAGGAGTATCCAACAAATTCATGACTCGATTCGTAGAAGCCATTGCGCGTTGATATTGGTCAAATGTTTCGCCTAATCTTGTTAAAGGCCAGAGCAAACGCTGGATTAAAAATACTAATACGCTGTAAGTACCTACAGACATTTTCCCAGAAACTGCTGCCATCCCGCCATATAATAATAATGCCGTGAAACCCACCAAAATCAGCATCCGAATTAAAGGCACAAAAGCAGCAGAAAGAGTAATTGCCTTGGCGTTGCTCTGCCGATAAGCGTTACTATCTAATTCCAAACGAGAAGCTTCATAAGTTTCGGCAGTGAAACTTTTAATAGTAGTAATTCCACTAATATTGTTTGACAAACGTGAATTTAGGAAACCTACTTTTTCCCGGACATCAGCGTAGCGAGGTGCAAGTAATCGTTGATAAGCAAAAGAACCCCAGAGGATAAATGGCATCGGTGATAAAGCCATCCACGCCACATCAGGAGCCAAGATGAAAAAAGCAGCGCCAATAATTAGAACAGTTGCAGAAACTTGGATAATATCATTTGCTCCCACATCCAAAAACCGCTCTAATTGGTTAATATCATCACTGAGGATAGACATTAAACCGCCAGTGCTGCGTTCTTCAAAATAAGCCAATTCCAACTCTTGCAAATGTTTGTATGCATCCAAACGCAAGTCATGTTGAATATTCTGAGCCAAATTCCGCCAAAGTCGAGCGTAGGCGTACTCAAAAACAGATTCTAGTATCCAAATGATGACAGTCAGGAAGGAGATAATCAAGAATTGTTGAAAGACATCGCGTACCCCTAACTGGGCAATTATGGAATCCTGCTGTTTAACTACCACATCCACCGCGACGCCGATTAAGCCGGGTGGTGCTAAGTCAAAAAATTTATTGAGGGTAGAATAAGTAGTCGCCAGCCAAATTTGTTTACGATACTGGTGTCCATACTCAAGCAAACGCTGGAGAGGATGCGTTGGATGTTTACGCCTTCTTGATGCCCGATGAGATTTTAATACAGTAGCCACGGCTTTTTGCGGTTTCGTGCTACTGATATTACCACGGAAAAAAGTTTTGAGTCTTGAGTCTAAAGACGGGCGATTACCTATACGGTACGCTACGCGAACGCAATTGTAGTTCTATCTACTGTAATCTGTTTGAGCGATCGCTCGATAGCCGCTTCTGTCTGAATTATCCACCGCCTAGGTAGTTTCATCTCAAACCCAAATGTCGCAGGGTACAAGTTAATAACAACATAATTTTAACTTTTTTGGGAGATGTTTATAATGAAAGGGCTTTTGCCCCAGGCATCTTTGAGGTTCCGGGTATTATGCTTAATTGCTCGGATATCATGTGATATCTATCTGTGCATCAACCAAGTTTGTATGAGAGTTGAAACGGAATATGGCAATATCTAATTTCCTCCAAGAACCAAAGCCTTTGACTGGCTTGTTTAAGGGACTGCGTGGCGATTTTACCGGAGGGCTGACAGCAGCAGTGGTAGCCTTGCCTTTAGCTTTAGCCTTTGCAGTAGCAAGTGGAGTAGAACCAAAAGCTGGACTTTACACGGCTATTGTGGCGGGAATTGTAGCGGCAATTTTTGGTGGTTCGTCAGTACAGATTACAGGGCCAACAGGTGCAATGGCTGTAGTTTTGGTGGGAATTGTCGCCAAATACGGCATTGAGAAAGTTTGGATTGCTGGGGTGATGGCTGGGATTATCCAGATTGCCTTGGGGGTTGCCAAACTTGGACAGCTAGTGAAGTTTATTCCCTATCCAGTCACGGCAGGCTTTACTAATGGTATTGCCGTGATTATATTTTGTGGACAATTAAATAATTTCTTTGGTTTACAACTACCGCGCAGTGAACATTTTGCGCCGGGACTTTGGCAAAGTGTAACTCATATAGAAGCTTTAAATTGGGCTGCTGTTGGGTTGGCAATAGTGGTAATTGCAACCACAGTTTTGTGGCCCAGGATTAATTCTACAATACCGGGTTCTTTAATGGGGTTGGTGTTGGCAACAGCGATCGCTTCTTATTTCCATCTGTATGTACCCACAATTGGCAGCATTCCCCAATCTTTACCGATGCCCCAAGGTATTCCCCACTGGAATGATTTTAGTGTGATTCGAGAACTGATTAATCCGGCTTTGGCTTTGGCTGCACTGGGAAGTATTGAATCGTTGCTATCGGCGGTGGTGGCTGATGGGATGACAGTGAGCGAAAAACACAATAGCGATCGTGAATTAATTGGTCAAGGGTTGGCAAATATGATTGTCCCATTTTTTGGTGGCATCCCAGCAACAGGTGCGATCGCTCGGACTGTTGTCAATGTCCGTTCTGGCGGCAAAACCCGGCTATCTGGAGTAATTCACGGCGTTGCCTTAGCCATTATTGTTTTAACTTTAGCACCTCTAGCAGCACAGATTCCTTTAGCAGCACTTGCTGGTATTTTGATGGTGGTTAGTGTGCGGATGATTGAGTGGGAAGCCATTGGTTTATTGATGCGTGCTACCTACTCTGATTTTGCAGTGATGATTCTCACCTGGCTAGTAACAATCTTGTTTGACTTAGTTCTCGCTGTAGAAGTGGGATTGATTGCAGCCGGAGCATTGTTCATCAAACGGATGAGCGATTTAAGCCTAGTCAAAATACCTGAAACCGAAGTATTTCCCCCTGGTACGCCTCTGGAATTAGGAAAAGAAATTGCCGTTTATCGCGTAGATGGCCCCGTATTTTTTGGTGCTGCTGAACGGTTTGCTACCTTCCTCCGCGATGAACCGGAAGTAAAATATTTAATTCTCCGGTTACGGTTTGTACCAAATATGGACACCACTGGGTTAGTAGCTTTAGAAGATATTTACCACGACTTGGAACGGCACAATTGCCGCTTAATTCTCACAGGTTTACAAACCGAAGTCAAAGAACTATTAGAACGAACAGGATTGTTACAAACAATTGGGTTATCAAATTGTTTTGAAACAACAACAGATGCGATTTGCTCTATTTCTCCTCAGATTCAACAATGTTCTCAACCTGTAGCGGCTGCTTTGAAAACAAAAGAATTGATGGAATTAAATGAATGACAATATTTTGCTAAAACATAGATACCTGTAAATAGACAAGGTATTGTTATTTATAGATGTTTAGTTGTTTGAACCCTAGCGATCGCTTCCTGTAATATTAGGCTGAATCCCTTTAACATCAACCAAAACAAGCATCATGAGCGTTATCGTCTTCGGCAGCATAAATATAGACTTGGTAGCAACAGCACCCCGGTTACCAGTCGCAGGAGAAACGTTGCTAGGAGAAGACTTTTTTAAAGTTTCGGGAGGTAAAGGAGCTAATCAAGCCGTAGCATTAGCAAAATTAGGAATTCCTACCCAAATGGTGGGGCGTGTAGGTGCAGACAATTTTGGTGTGGAACTTGTCAACAATTTACAAGCATCTGGTGTGCAGATTGACAATATTTTCGTGGATGAAACTGTTAGTTCTGGAGTCGCCATGATTGCCGTAAATCATGCTGGTGAAAATCACATTATTGTAATTCCTGGTGCAAATGGATGTGTCAATCAAGAAGATGTAAAACGATTGTCCCATTTATTACCAGAAGCCACAGCACTGCTTTTACAATTAGAAATTCCGATTGCTGCGGTGGTTGCAGCAGCTAAAGCGGCAAGAAAAACCAAAATAAGGGTAATTCTCGACCCTGCACCCGCACAATCTGCTTTTCCAGATGAACTTTACCCGTTAGTGGACATTATTACACCGAATGAAGTTGAAGCCTCGCAGTTAGTGGGTTTTCCTGTGGATGGAGAAGAACTTGCAGCCAAAGCAGCCGAAGTTTTATTAGAACGGGGTGTGAAATGTGCGATCGTTAAACTGGGCGCTAAAGGTGTTTTTTGTGCCACTGCTGAGGAAAAGTTTTTTGTACCTGCATTTCCAGTTCATGCGGTTGACACAGTAGCTGCTGGCGATGCTTTTAATGGCGGCTTAACTGCGGCACTTTTCGAAGGACTTTCTTTACACCAGGCAGTTGTTTGGGGTGCAGCCGCCGGTGCTTTGGCGACAACAAAACCAGGCGCACAAACTTCGCTACCGGATAGGTTTACATTTGATGCGTTTCTTAGGGAAAGGGCAGGGAGCAGGGCAGGGCTGATTCATTCCATTTCAAACAAGATTTGTCAAGATGGTTAGCGAGAAAATTGTAAGTAAGCGTGACGAAGAGATGAACATTTAAGCACTGAAATATCAGTAAAATAGTTGGTTTCATCGGCACGCTGGTAACAAAATAACTAATTTTTAATCGCTAGAACCCTTGATTTTTAAAGCTCTTTCGGGAATGAAACAGCCCTGGGGAACAGGGGGAGATGAGGGGGACAAGAGGTGAGAACTTGAAACAAGTCTTTCTCCTTGTCCCCAATTCTCCTTGTCCCAAGGTCCTCTTACCCATGCCCAATGCCCTATTCTTCAATCCCTTCTACCCACGAGCAAGCGTAATCTGACTAGCGTTAAAGTCTTGTAGCCGAGTCATGTTTCCACTTTGCTTATCTACGTTATACACAGCATTAGGTGTCTCATACCTCATAGCTCCAAAGGCAAGGAGTTGACCTGTTGCAGAACAAACTAAACTTTGTAAGCCATTATTCCATGCTTGACCATTAAATTTCAATTGTGCCAGTCTGATCGGGCTTTTTTGATTTGAGTCTAACTGCACTAGAGTTGTTTCACCATTCAATCCAACTAAGGACGTATAGAGTTTTCCGTCTGGGCATTGTGCTAGATTATTGGCCCGTTCATTGTTCGGGAATTTAACCTTACTAATAGAACTTATCTGTCCTGTTTCAAGGTTAATATCTACCAATGTAATAGGTGGTGTACCGTTATTCTTACCTACTAAACCTATGAGCCGCCCATCAATAGTGCCTAGCAAGCTCCCAAGCTGTTGATTCTGTTTAAGTCCTGAGACTATCAAAGTTTTTACAGGCGTACCCAAAAATGTAATGCGAGTAGGTGCCGCCTGTTTCTTACCAATGGTAACAGGACTAATAGCTACGACAAGTGTGCCATCGCTTAAAGAAGTGAAGCCACTCAATGTCTCATTAGCCTCTACTAAAGGTTTAACCTGATCAGCAACTATGCCATTCCTTGGAGAAGTAAGGCGATTCAATGTCTCATTAGACTCTATTAAACCTGTACCAAGCTTGGCAATGCTGCTATCGTTTAAAAGAGCGAAGTTACTCAATGTCTCATTAGACTGTACTAAAGCTGTACCGCGCTCAGCAAGTATCTGAGAAACTAGTGGACTTAGAAGCTGAACCTTTCCTGTATTTAAGGATTGCAAAACAAGGGATTCCAAAACAAGTCCTAGCCCTACAGGCTTAATATCTGTGGGTACAATGTTTGGAACAGTGCTATCTAATTCAGTGGTATCTACCTCTGGAACAGTCGTTTGGTCGGTGGTGATGATAGAGCCAGAATCTATACCGATAATTTTGTAACTTGGTGTTTGCGCCAAAGTTTTGTTGCTTATATAACTAAGCCCAGATACTATAGTTCCACCAAGCACTAACTGGCCAAACTGCCGACGTGATAGCTTGTAACTCATATTTCTACTCCTAGAATTAATGACGTTTATTAAGTTGCAGTGTGTTAGACCTCTTGCATCAATCAAAAATAAACAACTCTACCCCGCATTTGAGTACAAACGCTCCCTGCCCCGCAAGCGCAGGCAGAAGTCAGGGGTGGGGTATTAGAGACTTTTGCAAGAGGTCTATTGAACATAAACAGGTAAGGCTATGATACTTGCGTCCAGGTTGCTACTGAGGGTGTTCCATTATTGTCACTGATGAAAAGCATGTACCAGCCTGGTACTGCTATGTTTCGATTGGCTCTTAGCGTGACATTAAGAGAAGTAGCGTTCCTAGAATTAATCGGCACATCCACTAACCTTTGTTCTGTATCGCAGGAATGAGTAGTTGCCATTGGTCTAATCAGACTAACCCATTTAATATTGCCAGCCTGGGGTGTCTGAATAGTAAATTGCTGTCCGTATTTTAATGCTTGAGGAGCACTCTGAATAATTGGCCGTGACCGCGACATATACGCAGGACTGTAAATTTCTAATCGCAGTTCATTGACAGTCCGCCTAGGGTTCCCCCCAGCTGTGGCTACTCTACCATCTGGTAAGAGCAAGGCTACCGAGTGATATACGCGGGGGACATTCTGTTTAGCTACTACTGTCCAGGTTCTTGTGGCTGGATTGTAGATTTCTGCTGGCAGCATTGATTGTGTTATGTCCTCATTCATTTTGCTCCCATTGCAAACAAACACTGTGCGATCGGGCAACAAAACTGCGTTGTGATGCATCCGGGCATAATTTAGAGGCTGTGCTGCTACGTAAGTTGGGTTACTAGCTTTTAAATCTACAATATTTACCCTGTTTGTTGCGGTTTGACCACTACCCCCACCGATAATCATCACTTTTTGGTCTTGTGCAGGTGGTAAAAGCACACTGGTACCTTGGTTACCGAAACTTGGGTCTTGTAGCCCTGGCACCACTTTTTCTGTAATGGGTTCGGTAAATGTCTCTGGCAGGGTTAGTATAGTTGGCGCTACTCCAAAGTTACCGCCCATCTGAGCACCTGAATAAAAGATTTTTCCACTACTGAGTAGAAACAGATTTGCGTATACCGGGAAGGAACGAGTTGTTGGAAAAGCGTTCCAACCATTTGGAAAGAAAGCAGAATAAATTTCTGGTTGGTTATTGAGTTTGCCGTCTTTATCCGGCCCAGATATTGCAAAAATCCGACCACTGCCTAGTGTTAACACAGTAGGATACCAACGACCATTATTCATTGGTGGTATCTTGACCCATTTCTCGGTAATAGGATCAAACAGCAGAGCAGAGGGTGAACCATAAAATGGGTCATAGCGCAAAGTTCCACCCGCAACCAGTAACCGACCATCAGGGCGGAAGGAGTGACCAGCGCAAAAAAGGTCAATAGGTTGATTATTACTATCCAATGGAGCCTTCTGACGGGTAAAGGTTCCTTTACTCACATCCCAAACCACACTGTCATAGGGAGTATTTAACCGACTAGGATCATTACCTGAACCGCAAAAAAAGAATACTTTACCAGTACGAAGTAGAGCGGCATGTATAGGTATGATTGGAGCACTATACGACAATACTTGCCATTTGTCTGTGGTAGTAGCTTGAGCAATGAAAGTCCCTAAATTCGTTTCCTCTAGAAGGTTAGGGTTGTTATGAGATTGAGTCACTTTATTTACAATTATTCCTACGTAAGTTTTTTGTTTTTGTTCTTTGTTTCAGTAACTTATCCCTAAAATTATATCTACACTTTTTTAGGATTCTCTAATCTTAAGATGTAATGTTTTTTATAACAAGATCAGGTAAATATTGTTTTTTTTATTAGTAATTACGCGAGTATCTAATTAAGCTTTATACTGTGTTTTCTCGGAAAGGATAAACCATACTTTTAAATATGACGTATATACGTCTCAGAGCTTGTTATTGGGCGTTAATGGCTAAAAAATTGGGTTTTTGACTTCGATTTGTGGCTAAGTTAAACACTCAGATGTCGCGCATTTGATTTGGACAACTAGGGTGGGCAAAATGCCTACCCCACAAGAGGTTTTTCTCTTGGAGGATGTAAATTAAAATTTTTTATGCTTATTATTTGTTGACGAGAAAATAATTAGATAAAATCTTTGTTACAGGTATAATACACTACAAAATACATAGTTAATAGAATTAAGAGGATCGCGACATCCCTCATTAAGTCTTTTGTTAAATAGATTGGCAATTTATTACAGGAGATGAACAAATTAAGCTGGGAAAAGTAAGTAGTTTTTTAGATGGGACGATCGCTTTTGGCTGCGATACCTTTCCTGCGGAATGCTACCCGAACGGTAGGCTTTGCCTACGCAAATTTGAGATGATTACGCTCAAAATGTGAGAGATTTTTCTAATCAGGATGATACAAAGCATAGTAAAGTAGAGTAGTAAAGCTCAGAGTGGGTTGTAAAAATCGAAACCTACTTAGCAGAAACAGTGGTAACGTCAATCGCTCCCAAAGCAAGATTGTCGCCATGAGCAACTCAACTCCAATGAATGACCAGAAAAATCTTCCCAAAAAAAAGGGCAGGACACTCCCTCCCAAGCTGATCATCTGGCTGGGAAAGTTTGTCTGGACGACTATGTGGCAGATCATGATGTCAAAGCTTGCTCCTAGTAATCAGTCGGGAGCTTATATTCGTCCTAATAGCCAGTTTCGGAACTTCATTGGCACAGAAGAAGGGAATCCTCACCCACCAGCAGCAGGGCGCTACAAACTCTATGTTGGGCTGGGCTGTCCTTGGGCGCACCGAACCCTAGTTGTGCGATCGCTCAAAAAACTCGAAGCAGTAATATCAGTATGTATCCTCTCTCCTTCTCCTATTGAAGGCGGTTGGATATTCAACGAGGAAGAAGAAGGTTGTCGCACACTGGCTGAATTTTATCAACTGGCAGAACCTGGTTACAGTGGACGCTCTACAGTTCCCATCCTATGGGATAGCCAAACAAAAACCATCGTCAACAATGAGAGTTCAGAGATTATCGTCATGCTGAACTCTGAGTTTAATGAGTTCGCCAATAATCCCACGCTCGATCTTTACCCAGAAGCACTCAAAGAAAAAATTGACTGGTGGAATGAGAAAATTTATCACGCGGTAAATAATGGTGTGTATCGCTGCGGCTTTGCCCAAAGTCAGGAAGCGTACAATCAAGCCTGTAATGAACTGTTTGCAACTCTTGATGAGATTGACATTGTATTGCAGACTAATCGATATCTGTGTGGAGACAATCTCACGCTTGCAGATGTCCGCTTATTTACGACGTTATTTCGGTTTGATAGTGCCTACTATGGGTTGTTTAAGTGCAATAGGCGGCGAATTCAAGACTATCATAACCTGGGAGCTTATTTACGCGATCTATATCAGCTTCCAGGTGTTGCTGACACCTGCGATGTAGAGAGTGTGAAGCGAGACTACTACGGGAACCTATTCCCACTCAATCCCGGTGGGATCATTCCCAATGGTCCTGATATGTCTTATCTTTATCAACCACATGGGCGCGATCGCATCGGCACACTGAATGCTTCATAAGGTACATTGAAAAAGAGGTAAGGGAGCAGGGAGCAGGGGGCAGGGGGCAGAGGGCAGGGAGCAGGGGGATAAAAGCGAATTAGGATTCGACAGAACTTTTGAAGAGGCTGCGCCCTAAGCGTAGCTATGCGGCAGGCTTTATGGTAAGGCTCAGTGAGTGCCCTACCTGTTGCGCCAGCTTTCCATAGAGTACGACAACCACTTAATAGAATTGGGGGATTCAGACCCATCTTCCCCCCTTTATTCCATGACAGTTATTGATGGGGTCATTTCCCCCTGCCCCCTGCCCCCTGCCTCTTCTCTGGAGTTGGTGTAATCGTGAACCAGATTAATCGAGTTGCAATCGTCGGTGGAACTCATGGCAATGAGTTTACGGGGGCATACTTAATCCAAAAATTTGCCCAGTTTCCTGACTTGATTGCTAGACCAAGTTTTGAGACAGTCACTCTGTTAGCAAATCCTAACGCTTTTGCGGCGGGGAGGCGATATGTAGAGAAGGATTTAAATCGCTGTTTTCTCAAGCAAGATTTACAAGATCCGACTCTGAGCAGTTATGAAGAATTACAAGCTAAATCAATCCAGGATACCCTAGCATCAAACAGGGATAAACAAGCAGATTTTATCTTAGACTTACACAGCAGCACAGCTAATATGGGCCTGACAATTATTTTGGTAAACAGTCATCCCTTAAACTTGAAATTGGCTGCTTATCTGAGCCAGATTAATCCTTTAGTTAGGGTTTATCGTTGCTCTTTTAAATCAATTGAAGAAAACCCCTTTGTAAATTCTTTGTGTGAATTAGGCTTTGCGATCGAGGTTGGCCCTATTGCCCAAGGACTCTTAAAAGCAGAGCTATTTCAACAAACAGAGGAACTTATTTCTACGGTTCTCGACTATATAGAAGGGTTTAACCAGGGTGCAATTCCATCAACTAACGAAACTTTGATTCTCTATGACCATTTATCAGTTGTGGACTATCCAAAACAACAGGATGGTAAAATCTTTGGGATGATTCATCCAGAGCTTCAGGATAAGGATTATCAAGCCTTAAACCCAGGAGATCCAATTTTTATGACCCTTGATGGTAAAACAATTGTTTATGAAGGAGGATCTACCGTTTGGCCGATTTTTATTAATGAGGCAGCTTATTACGAAAAGGGAATTGCAATGTGTCTTACCCAGAGGCAGCAAATCAATATCTAGGATGTGGATAAAACTTTTTGTATAATCGCTTTTTATTGGAAGTGATGTATAGAAATTAAGTATCCAAATCATTAATTACTTCTATATCTAGCACAATCGCTAAAACTTACTTATATGTTTAAATGTGTTTTGGTTATGATATATTGATGACCAGTAATTAAATATCAGGGTAAACAGTTATCTGAAGGGCTGATCAAGTCGAGATTAAAGGAGCGCTGAAAACCCATTAGCTAATTCACGGAAATATCTTTTAGACATAGGACTTACACCCTAAGAATTCTCCTCTACGAGACGCTGCGCGTTGGCGGAAGCCTCTCGCAGAGAAGGCGTTATTGGCGTCTTGGCAGTATCCTGCGGCAAGCTACTATGTATCTCTGATAAATTCAGCTTTTTAGCGATTTTTGCGTAAGTTTTGAAACAAACAGAATTTGTTTACAAATATGGGACGCTTCTTAGTGTTCAATCGAGGCGATGTCTACGACGAGCTACGCCTAGAGGGTGCTGCTCTTAAAATCACTATTGATTTTGAAAATGATCAGATGAGCCAGCAACCTTTTGACTTGAGATTTCCCCTAAAACCAGCGCTGAGTCGAAGAACAAAACTTGAGCGATAAAACCCAAATCTAATACTATCTATATTTACCTTTAATAATTATCCAAGTACTTGAACTCATGATGAAAACCAAGCGACAAGGAAACAAACCAATAGCTAGTCTTTCTTTAGATTTGGATAATGTTTGGTCTTTTCTAAAAAATCAGGGCGCTCCAGGTTGGGAGGCTTTCCCGTCTTACTTAGATATTGCAGTTCCTCGTTTCTTAGATATTTTTCAACAATGGGATTTGACAATCACAGTATTCATTGTGGGCCAGGATGCGGCGCTGGAAAAGAACACCAAGGCATTACAAGCGATCGCGATCGCAGGTCACGAAATTGGCAATCATTCATTTTACCATGATCCTTGGCTACATCTGTATTCAGAGGATGAGATTGAACAAGAAGTAGCATTGGCCGAAGAACATATCAAGCGCGTCACTCATCAACATCCTATCGGCTTTCGGGGACCTGGATACAGTTTTTCTCCTGCGGTATTGAAAGTTTTAGCACGACGGGGATACGAATATGATGCTTCAACTTTTCCCACATTTTTGGGGCCCATCGCACGAGCTTATTATTTAATGACCTGTAAACTGAGCAAGGAAGAACGTAAGAAACGCGAAGCCTTGTTTGGCGGTTTTAAAGACGGTTTGCAGCCCCTAAAACCTTATGAGTGGAAGATGGGTAAAGATAAATTAACTGAAATTCCCGTTACCACCATGCCAATTTTCAAGGTTCCCATTCACTTCAGTTACATAATGTACCTGAGTACATTTTCTTCGGAAGTAGCGTTACTCTACCTGCGAATTGCCCTGTGGCTGTGTAAACTTACCCATGTCCAGCCTTCGTTGCTATTCCATCCTACAGACTTTGTAAGTCAAGAGGATGTGCCAGAGCTATCATTCTTCCCTGGAATGAGCCTTCCTACCTACAAAAAGCTGGCAATAGTAAACAAAAGTTTGGAACTTATATCCAGTCAGTTTAATGTTTTGACTGTTGGACAACACGCTAAATTGGTAGCAGGTGAACGTCAACTGCCTGTATTAGTGCCTCAAAAGAGGTAAAAATATGAGCTATACGATTAATAAGTCCATTTTGTAATCTTAATTACAAGCAAAATTAATTTTGACCTGTTTTTGAGAAGGAGGAAATAGTATTATAAATAAATAGATGTTTAAAATATTTTGCTTAAAATATTTTGCTGTTCTAATGTCTTTATGAAAAACCTATGGTGATATCCCCAGAGTAAACGCATCTAAATTAGTCTTGCTCACAATTAACTTAACCCTGTTTTGTCATTCGCAGAAAACAATAATTTTATCAAAAAGATTATTTGTTTTGTTGATGAGTTCAGGAAGTTTTGCGATGATCTAGATAATTTTAAACTGCTTATTAGCCTTTCTTAGGAAATTAAGATGCGTTTCTCTAATAATATTTTTCCCCAGAGGTTATTTTTTAAGATACCTGCGATGTCCAATCAGATTTTTTAATACTGTCTAAGTTTTCAATAGCAGCTAGTTATCTTGAAACCAGCTGACATTTGCTAGCAAGTATGTGTAAAGTAATTGAGAGTCAATCACTATCTTTAATCTTTGACACATCTATCTATGGTTAGAAAAAACGGACGCCTTTTGCTGTTAGTTGTTTCTTGTAGTGTAATTGGTGTAATTTTAGGAGGTACTGCTGCTTGGGCAGAAAGCAGTCTCTGCTTGGAAGACAGTAAGGTTACAAGTGAATGTCTAACCCAAGATCCAATCCAAAAAACTATACTAGGAATGAGTACCGGACTGGTAGCTGGGGCTGGGGCCGCTTGCGGTGCAGCATGGCAGTTACGGCATGAAGATTGAGTTAGGAATAAAGCTTTAAAAGTAGTGGTAGCTATGCCGAAACTATTGATTTTGCGTCAAATTGTTTTTTGCGTAGCTTGCCACCGTAAGTATCGCCTGTTTATTTTCCCAAACGACTGTTGGATTATCAATTGCATTGTTGATGGCTTATAGAGAATAATCAAAAATAAAGTAATCTTGGCCTCTTCGTGCGAGATAATAAATATAAAATATGGCGATCGCAATCGATTTTGGTACTAGCAACACAGTCATTGCTCGTTGGAACCCTGTAACCCAGCAGCCAGAAACCCTGAATTTACCAGGTTTATCAATTAAACAAAGTCTCAATCCGCCACTGATTCCTAGCTTGGTTTATGTTGAAGACGCAACAAAAAATCAAGTCTTAGTAGGGCAACAAGTACGCGATCGCGGTCTTGACCTCAAAGGCGAAACTCGATTTTTCCGCAGCTTCAAGCGGGGTATTGGTGCAGATATCCAAGGTTTCTTACCCGAACTAGATGGGCAAATTGTCACCTTTGAGCAAGTAGGGGAATGGTTCCTCACCAAAGTAATTGAAGAACTAGCACCCCTGGAAGGGGGGTTAGATTCTCTAGTATTAACCGTACCTGTAGATAGTTTTGAAGCTTATCGTCACTGGTTGGGGACAGTTTGTCAAGCCCTCCCCGTCGAACAAGTGCGGATGCTGGATGAACCCACAGCCGCCGCCTTGGGTTATGGCTTGGCAGATCAAGAAAATCTTTTGGTGATTGACTTTGGTGGCGGTACTTTGGATTTGTCTCTTGTCCGATTGGATCAAAGTGTGCAAGCAACCACAAAGCCACTAGGATTTCTCCTCAAGTGGGGTAATAAGTCCCTGGCTGAAGATTCAAGGCAAAAAGTCAAAACTGCTCGTGTCCTGGCAAAAGCTGGGCAAAATCTGGGCGGTACTGATATTGATAATTGGTTAGTAGATTACTTTGCCAAAACTCAAGAACTGGCGGTAAGTCCCTTAACAACGCGATTGGCAGAACGGGTAAAAATTCAGCTATCAACCCAAAACCAAGCTAGTGAAGTTTATTTTGATGATGAGACATTTGAAAGCTATGAATTGGAATTAAACCGCGACACTTTTGAAAATATCCTTAAAGAACACGCATTTTTTGAGTTACTAGATGAGTCGATGACGACGCTGTTGCAGCAAGCAAGACGCCAAGGAATAGAACTTCCAGATATTAATGCAGTTTTGTTAGTTGGTGGCACAGTGCAATTACCAGCAGTGCAGACATGGATAAAACAGTATTTTGAGCCAGAAAAAATCCGTTGCGAACGTCCCTTTGAAGCGATCGCTCAAGGTGCATTACAGTTAGCTCAAGGCGTACAAATCAAAGACTTTCTCTACCATAGTTATGGAATCCGCTACTGGGATCGCCGCAATCAGCGTCACAAATGGCATTCTTTAATTAAAGCTGGACAAGCATACCCGATGAGTCAACCAGTGGAATTAGTCTTAGGCGCTTCAGTGGAAAATCAGCCTAGCATTGAACTAATTATGGGAGAATTGGGAGCAGATACGGGTAGTACCGAAGTTTATTTTGATGGCGATCGCTTAATTACTCGCCGTATGGACAATACTGAAACCAGCGTCAAACCTCTCAACGATCAAGAAGGTGCGAGGACAATTGCCCAACTGACACCAGCCGGATATCCTGGAAGCGATCGCATCAAAATTCTTTTTCAAGTTGATGAGCAACGATTTTTGCGAATCACCGTTGAAGACTTGTTAACGAATGATACGCTGTTGGAAAATCAACTTGTGGCACAGTTGAGTTAATTAGCTAAAAGGATTTAAAAGTGGGATACCGCAACCGTCGAAATCCCGGATGTTGCGCGTTACTAAAGTCAATTGATGAATTTGAGCAGTAGCAGCAATCATCATATCTGCTTGGGTGTGTGTTTTCCCACTTAATCTTAGTTGACCTCGCAATTCCCCGGAGCGCTTGGCAATTTCAATGGTGATGGGCAATACTTGACAGTTATTTTCCAAAAAGCTCTCAAACCATATTTGAATTCTGGGGTTAGGCTTGGATGTCAGCCCGTAAAATATTTCTTCAACGGTGATTCCACTCAGAACTATTGAGGAAACTTTTTCTGCCCATTTCACTACACCAGAGTTAGGTTGCAGCCTTACTAATTCGCTGATAATGTTAGTGTCACACAGAAAAGTCATCAATGGTATCAGCGAAAGGGTTAGGACGGTCTTGGCGGGAGGGTACTTCGAGAATATAATCTTCTTCAGCAGCTATCTGACGTAGTTCTTTGAAGGCATCGGCTAAAGAAAACTTTTCGCGTTGCTTGCGCCACGTCAAGAATTCCTCAAACATTTCAGCTTCAACAACAACAGCCACCAGTTCATTTCGGTTGTAGATGAGTTGCGGTTCTTTAGTTACAGCATGAATTAGTTCGGAGAACCTTTGTTTCGCTTCTGCAATTCTCCAGTTCATTCTCCTACCTCTTTTATTCATAATTATGTCTATTATAGACATGATTTATATCTATATTTGTTTTTCGCCAGAGAGCGATGTCTACGATGAGCTATTTGGTGTCGCACCTTATCATTCCAGGCGAGTTATTTCTAACCACCCATCTTTAACCATCCAAAAACTTGATTGACGGTTAGTGTAAGTTCAATTTCTGGTAATACAGGCAAAAAATCTTCTCCCTGGAGTAGCACTGGCTGTTGCTCTGGTAGAAATACCAAAATACTGAAATCATCAGGGTCAAGAAACCATCCAAGGCGGCTACCATACTTTAGACAGTAGAGAATATTTCCAATTACTTTGTTGGGTTTTTGTTCTGGCGAAAGAATCTCAATCGTCCAGTCTGGTGGAAGCTCAAAATTATCAGGTACTTCATTATCAACGGTGAATGGTATGCGTCCCCACTGAAATACAGCTACATCAGGTACAATTGACCGTTCCCCAAAACTACACCGTAATTCGGGAAATGCATAGGCAATTTTCTGATTCTCCGTGACTTCATTAATAACAGCACCAAGTTTGCCTTGCAAGCGGCTGTGTCTCCCTTTCGGCATTGGCTTAGAAATAATCTCACCGTTAATATATTCACTTGTAGGCTTTGTTTCTGGGAGCTTCAGAAACTCCTCCAGGGTTAGAGGTTGAGTAGTTGTAGCGCTCATAGCTCCTAAATCTTATATGGAATGTGCTCTCACTTTAGCAAAACGATCGCTTTTATTGCCGCAGACTAAACTAATTCTTCTGCTAGCTATTTTCCATCTTCAGCCAACTAAAAATTTGCTCTACTGTTATTTCTAAGTTAATTTCTTCTAAAATTTCTAAGCGATCGCTCTTTCGCAATAACTCTGGTTGTTGACCTGCACGGAAAACCAAAATTGAGCGATCCGTTGGATCAACTAACCATCCTAGCCGGCAACCATGCTGTAAGCAATAAAGGATGTTGCCAATTACTCGGTTTGAACTCTGTTCTGGGGAGAGAATTTCAATTGTCCAATCTGGCCACAGCAAAAAATCGTTAGGGACTTCCCTATCAGCATCAAAGGGAATTCGTGACCAGTTAAAAACCGATACATCAGGAACAATTGAGCGGATACCAAAGCTACAGCGCAACTCTGGGAATGCATAAGCAATTTTTTGGCTTTCTGCTACTTCGTTGATGCTATTGCAAAGTCTTAGCTGCAATCGACTATGCTTCCCTTTTGGCATTGGCTTAGAAATAATCTCACCGTTAATGTATTCACTTGCAGGCTTTGTTTCTGGGAGCTTCAGAAACTCCTCCAGGGTAAGTAGTTGAGTAGTTGAGTAGCTCATAGCTCCTGAATCCCTTGAAGATGTGTTTTTAGTCTAGCAGTGATGTAGGGTGCATTACACTCGGTAAACGCACCCTACATCAAAGGCAGAATTGCAACTCTTAATTACGAATTATTTCCGCACCACCACTAAAGTTCCATTCCTAGCCCAGTTGTAAACATTACGTGCTTGCTTAACAGGTAAATTCACGCAACCGTGGCTAACTGGAGTTCCAAAACGATTGTGCCAGTAAGCGCCGTGGATGGCATAGCCTCTGTAGAAATACATTGTGTAAGGAACATCAGGAATATTGTAGCCTCTGCCTCGCATCCGGTGAGTGCGATACTTAGAATTAATCCGAAATCTACCTATGGGTGTGGGAGTCGATCGCTTGCCTCCAGAAATGCGATATGAATAAACAAGTCTTTTACCTTCCCATGCACGTAAGCGTTGCTCTGACAAGTCAATTTCAATCCAGCGAGGTTGGGATGTTTGCCTAATATTAGATGCAGTGAAGCTGTTTTCATTCGTTGACGCGGCTGTTGCTGTAGTAAAGTCGGGTGTACCAGCTAAAGGTGATGACCAAGAAAATAGAGTTGCCACCATCAGTGCCACGCTTGTACAAAAAGTTCCTGAAGAACGAATCCTACCACTGCGAATCCAAGATTGCATTATGCCTCACCTTCTAAACTACGCAAAAATTATGAAGTGAAGTAATTTTATAGAAAATTACAAATTTCCAGATCGGCTACTCACTTCCTGTTGAGGATTTACGCAATTCATCCGCTAATGCTTTTCAAAACAAGTCCTAAGCTAATCTGCATCTAATTTGCACATTTGTCATTTGTCTTTGATTAAATGATGAGTTCTAACTAATGACCAATGACTCATGACTAATTACAAAGGACATTTATACAAAAAATCTGTCATTTAAATGCCTAAATACAAACTTTCCCCAAAGCTATATTTGCATTTTTAATTTCACACAGCAATTGTCAGGATTTACGCTTATTTTTGGGAAAATCGTTAAATGCCCTCTTCTCTATTTTATTTCAAATTTTGTAATTCCGACTCCGAAGATTCCCAGCATAAAATATTGCTGGGAATCACTCAATTGTCTTGATTCGTTGTTATTAATGATTTTCTCTAAATTGCCTTTTGGTTGCTTCACCTACTATTTCTGAATTACTACTGGTGTCCCTACCGATGCCCACTCAAATAACCATTTAGCATGTTTCGGTGCGAGATTCACACAACCGTGGCTGACTGGAGTGCCAAACCTTTTATGCCAGTAAGCTCCGTGAATACCATAATTACCTTGGTAAAACATCGCATGAGGAACATTGGGAACGTCATAGCCGCTTCCTCGCATCCGTGTAGTTTTGAACTTGGATTGAATATTAAAAGTACCAATAAGAGTGGGAGTGGATTTTTTGCCAGAGGAAATAGCACTTCCATAAACCACTCTGTCACCTTCCCAAGCTATTAACCGTTGCTTTGAAAGATCAATTTGAATCCAGCGTTTATCCGATTTTTGTAATGTCTGGATTTTTTGTGCAATCACTTGATTTTTGGAATTCGCCCAAACTTCACTGGTTCCAGTAGTAGTAAAAACACTTACGGATAGTGCTGTACCAGTGAGGAGTATTTGTAAGCGACGCACCCAGTCAGTATCAATCAGTTTTTTCATTTTAGATACACTCACACTTAAATCATCAAGTCTTGAGAAACTTATCAGTTTTCACCTTTATTTCCCTATCTATTACTTTAATAGACGTGAACTTTTGATGATTTGATTCTAAGTTAACCTAACTGTTGTACCAGCTTTTTTGCTCCAGATGCGATCGCTTCCCAATTACCCTCTGTGACAAGCTTTTTGGGAAATAATTCACCGCTCAAACCGACAGCGATCGCTCCGGCTTGTAAAAATTCTTTAGCATTTTCTAAAGTCACGCCGCCAGTAGGAATTAAGGGAATCTGACCTAGTGGCCCTTGCAAACTTTTGATATAGTCTACTCCTCCCACTGCTTGTACGGGAAACACTTTTACACAACTAGCGCCCTGACTCCAGGCGGTAACAATTTCTGTAGGAGTCATAGCTCCTGGGATGATTGGCACATCTTCTTCTTGTGCTGCTTTAATCATTTCTGGGTCAACATGGGGTGTGAAGAGAAATTGCGCCCCAGATGCGATCGCTTCTTGTAACTGTTGCACATTGAATAGCGTACCAGTGCCAATAGTACAAGCTGGTAATTCTGAACGTAGTTGACTGATTAATTCCCCAGCGCGCGAGCTATTCCAGGTAATCTCAATTAACTGCATTCCCCCAGATGCTACAGCCATTGCCATTTGCTGTCCCACTTCGATTTTTGGGGCGCGGATGACTGCGATCGCTCGATGTTTTTGCAACTGTGATAACCAAATTTGATTAGGCATTTTGACTGGAAATTAGCGATTGGGAAACTCAATGCCCCTTCTGGGAATAAGGGTAATGGGGATTAAGGATTCAAGATTGGGCTAATATCAAGCAAATCTTCCCAATCCTTATTCCCCAATACAAGCGTGACATATGTAAGAGCGATCAACTCTCAAGCTTGGTTCTTACATCAAGTTATGTTCACATAGCATCCCATATAGATGAAATGCGATTGCGGTAGGTAGTCTGGCGATGCCCAAGTATGGAATGTTGGTAATAGACTGCAACTACACCTGTTGTAGACATCGCCTAATTTTGCTTCCTTTACATTACTTTAGAGACAGTCTTTGAAAACTCAGCTTAATTCTTCTAGTAGAGGAGAGAGCTAGTTAAAAATGCATATACTGCAATTACCAAGCAATAGTTTGATAAGCTCCTATATTTAAGACCTACTAGGAGCTTTTTTTTAATGGATTATCTAGTTTAATTGAGGTATATATTAAAAAATCGGCTTTGCAATTAAACTCTTCCTTATGGTTATTAATGATTAATTCTGATGAGAGATGGAATCAAAAGATTAAGATTGCTAATATATATTTGTGAGTGAAAAACGTTTACCGAATTAATAACAATGAATATTCTTGCTTGGATTGTTTTAGGTCTAATTGCTGGTGCGATCGCTAAAGCTATCTACCCCGGTCATCAAGGTGGCGGAATTCTAGGAACAATCTTACTAGGAATGATCGGTGCTTTGGTTGGCGGTAGCTTAGGTGTATTCTTCAATACGGGAACCTTAGCTATAACAGGCACTAGTCTTAGTATACCTGGTATTGCATTAGCAGTTCTTGGCGCAATTATTGCCGTTTTCCTGTGGAACTTGTTAACTCGTCGCAGTGCTGTATAAAAGCAAATTGCGAATAATGAGTGAAAAAGATTTAGGAGATTTATTTAACTATTATGAATTAAATCCAAAAAATAGTGCTAGCCTATATTCGGCTAGCGCTATTTTTTAAATATTAATAAATGAAATAACAATTGGTAGTAATCTAATACCGTGCGATCGCTGTTAAAAAACTTCTGACTATTCTTGCGAATATGAATTGATGCACATCTTGAACATTCTATAACGATGTCTATGATGTGTTACGCCTACGCATTAATTCATCTTTCTATTCTGGAATGCCTAGCTTTGTGAAAGACCCGAAACGCGGAGATATTCAAGATTACCCCTAGTGTAATCTTGAGTACCGATGCTGGAAAAATACCGACAAGCATCCCTCCAACAATGGCTCCAATCACCGAACCAACTCCCATAGGTGCGATGGTATTGCTTAACGCTGTACGATCTACAAATGCACCTCGACTAGCATATTTGATAACCCCTACAAGTACAGTTGGTAAGCTAACTAGAAGGCTGGCTGTACCTGCTGTCTTAATATCTGCACCAAAAGCGAAAATAAGTGTTGGGATAATAACTTCACCCCCTGCAACCCCAAGTAGACTGCTTATCAGCCCAATTGCTAGTCCAAATAAGATCCCTGCCAAAATGCGCCAACTTAAAACAGGGGGTAAAAGGGCTGGTATTTTTTGAGGTAGAAAGCCCTCGACTATCAAGGCAATACCAATGATTACCAATAGCACTAAGATGATTCTTTCAAGCTGTTCGTTTGAGAGCTTTCCCGCGATCGCTGCCCCCAAAAAAGCAGTGATAACCGCTCCGGCAATCAAGGAGAAGATTACAGGCAGCAATGGAATAATGGGGCTGAAGGAAAGCGTACTGCCCCGGATTACCAAAGATGCAGCAATCGTAATCAAGCTGACAGCCAAGTTCAAAGGCACAGCCTGCCGCACTGAATAGCCCAATGTTCCAGCAAGGACTGGCAGCCGAAACTCTGCACCCCCCAATCCAATCAGCCCTCCTAATAGCCCAATTGGCACAGCATAAAGAAAAGATAATCGGAAACGGCGTACTTCCAAGCTTGTATTTGTAGGCTCCAGCGCAGATGGGTTCTTCTTTTTCATCAATTTTTTGAGAATCTGTTAGGGTGCGTTATAAACATTAGTCCATAACGCACCGAAAGTCTGGGATGGTACGTTAGCCTACTGGCGTGACACAGCTAAAATAGTGCATTAAAAATAGAACCCCATTTTTCTTTTGCAATCAATTTAGGTGTGCCACGCCACTACAACTGACATGCCGCAGCTTGGCGATCGCTAATTGTGGATTAAAAATTCCATCCGAGTAGGGACGTTGTTTACTTTACAGCAGCACTAACTAAACCATTGTGCCTGAGCAAAGCGATCGTACTTGGTTCACGACCTCGGAAAGTTTTAAACACCTCCATTGGATGCTGACCACCACCGAGCGCCAGTACTGTATCGCGATAACGTCGACCTGTAGCTTTTATAGCCTCTTCATTTTCTAACCCAGCTTCTTCAAAAGCGGCAAAAGCGTCAGCGCTCAGTACTTCTGCCCACTTATAACTGTAGTAACCTGCTGCATAACCACCCTCAAAAATATGTCCAAAAGCACATAAAATGGCATCTTCTGGAAGTGGTGGTAAGACGGTAGTAGTCTTGGCTATACGATGACGCACATCTGATGGAGTTTCGTTACTACCAGGGTGATAACGGTAGTGTAATTCTAAATCAAGGCTGCTCAGGTGGATCTGCCGTAACATGGCAGTACCACTCATATAATTACGCGCCGCTAGCAGCTTTTGATAATAATGCTCCGGTAGGGCTTCACCAGTTTCATAATGCTTCGCCATTCCAAAGAAAGTAGGTCGTTCATAGCACCAATTTTCCATAAACTGGCTAGGTAATTCTACTGCATCCCACTCCACATTATTGATGCCTGCGGCTCCAGGATAATCAACTTTGGTAAGCAGATGATGCAATCCATGACCAAACTCGTGGAACAGAGTCTCTACTTCATAGAAGGTCATCAAACTAGGTTTACCATCTACGGGAGGACTTTGATTACACACCAAATAAGCTACAGGTAAACGGATGGCAGTGGCTCCATTTTCATCAATTTTGGCGCGATTGATGCACACATCCATCCAAGCACCACCACGTTTCTCGGCTGGACGGCTATAAGGGTCTAAGTAAAAGTAGGCTATGGGAGAACCAGTTTCGTCAGCAATTTGAAAATAACGGACATCCTCATGCCATACTGGCGCTTGACCATCGGCAGAGGTGACAGTAACGCCAAACAGCCGCTTGACTAGTCCAAATAAGCCGTCTAACACTTGGGGAAGAGGGAAGTAGGGACGCAATTCTTCAGAGGTAAAGGCAAATTTTGCTTCTCGTTGACGTTCTGCCCAAAAGCTGATATCCCAGTGTTTTAAATCCTCAGCTTCTGCTGCTCCCTGTGCTGCCGCAAAAGCTTTGAGTTCTGCCAAGTCTTTGACAGCAGCATCATAACTAGCGCGGCGTAGTTCTTCTAATAGGGCATTGACTGCCTCAACGTTGGGAGCCATTTTGCTCGCCAGGCTCAATTGGGCAAAACTTTTAAAGCCTAGTATATCTGCGAACTCTTGGCGTAACTTTAAAATGCGCTCAATTAACGGGTTGTTATCCAAATCGCCAGCAGAAGCGCGGGTGATATGAGCTTTGTAAAGCTTTTCACGCAAATCTCTACGGGTACTGTGCTGCATGAAAGGGCCATAGCTGGGGAAGTCCAAAGTAATCCGCCACGGACCCTTTTCTGGTGTGGCATCGCTTTCGCCAGCTGCACGAGCCGCTTGGGCCGCTAAACTCACTAAGCTTGGTGGTAAACCGTCAATTTCAGCTTGTGTTGTTAGGGTTAAGCTGAAGGCTTTAGTGGCATCAAGTACATGGTTAGAGAATTTGGTAGAAAGTTCTGCTAACTCCATTTGTATGGCGTTAAAACGCTCTCTTACCTCTCCTTTTAAGCCAACACCAGAAAGTTCTGCATCTCGAATAGCGGCTTCTACAATGCGCTGTTGGGCTAATTCTAAGATTGCCCAACTATCACTGGTGCGGAGTGCCTTAAAAGCATTATAGATAGGTTGGCTTTGACCAAGCTTATTGATAAATTGTACTACTAGCGGCTGTACGATTTCATGAGCTTCGCGCAGTTCTGGGCCATTTTTAACACCCATTAAATGATTTACCACCCCCCAACTCCATGTAAGCCGTTCTGTGAGCTTTTCTAAGGGTTCTACTAAACCACTCCAAGTAGGCTCTACATTAGTCTCTAAGGTGGTAAGCTGCTGGTCAAGTTCTGCCAGCAACTCATTGAAGGCTGGTACTACTCGTTCTGGTTTAATCTCTGCAAAAGGAGGTAAACCAGTGCCTTGAAGTAAGGGATTGTTGGAAATAATGGTACTTGCACTCATGGTTTTGTGTGAACTGCGAACAAATAAAAATCATTGTTGATTTTTAGTTATATATCTTCTAATGTAGCGATCGCTGCCCTGAATAGTCTTGTAATTCTGGCAAAAAGGCAAAAAAAGGAGAATTACTGAGAAAATTATCCTGATACAGGTATTTTGTTTTGTTTATGAACAATATCTGATGAGCTAACAATATCTGATGAGCTAACAGTTCCAGAAATATCAGCGTCAGTCTCTGAGTTGAAGGAACATTTAAAAGCGCTTGGTGTTGATCCTGATATTAGGGAACTCCAAAAAATAAATTATCCTAATTTCTGGACTCAACACGACTGTTCCTCCCCCCTGCTCCCCTGCTCTCAATGCGTATCCCTTTGGGGATCTTGCTAGGCGTAGCGTCCCGCAGGGATGGGATATTTTTTTAGTTGGAAGTCCCTTATTTAGCCATAGATTTGCGATCGTTCTTGGCAGATGCTTCGCATGATCGTACAAGCAAAGGCGATGCCTATGGCAGACTACGCCTACGCAAAAAGACAACTCTAATGTACTATGTCAAACAGGTAGCTCGTCCGCCAGCATGGGTGTTATTCTGAAAACGCAGTTTCAGCCCAAGAATCCCACGCTTTCAAGGCGTGAGAGTGTCAAATTAACTTAGCGTAATCGAGCATCCTTGCCAAACCGAAAAGGGAGACTCTATATTTATGATTTTATTTGGCAACTCATCTTTTTACTCGTAAAATCGAAAACAAGATCAAGGTCAGTAGAAAAGAGTCCCTAAATTAATGAATACGTTAATCAGTCAGGGTGGAAGAGCTATCACTAAATTTCAGATGGTAGACCGGATAAATGATATCGCTTGGCAGGCTCACCAAGGTAGCGTTGCTGCGATTATTCAGCTATTGAACGAAAAACTAGCCAAGTCTGGTGTCAGAACTAGAGCCATTTTTTCTGATGGTGTTTTACAACTTCTATGCGAGGCGGCTAGGGTAGAGCAACTTGAACAATCTTCCCTCGTAGAACAAATCCAGCAAATTCTTGATTCCATTGCTCCGCGTCACATTCGCCGAGTCAATATCAACAGTCGGATAGTTCGGGAACAACAATTGCTTTGGTTAAAAGAAATAGATAGCGATCGCGACAACCAAGTACTTTGGTCACAAGAAATTGCATTAGTTCAGCCCAATATTGTCAAGCAAATAATTAAAGATTTCACAGAAGCTCAAGCTGAACTAGGAAAACCAAATTTTCCTAAAACTCCAGTCTCTCGTCCTTTAGTACTTATTAACAAAGAAAAACACCAGAATCAACCTAAAACAAAAATCTTAGCCGCATCTGGTTTATGCTCACTGTTACTGCTTAGTTGGGTTGTTTATGCCCAGTTAGGTAATAACCTCAAAAACTTAATACACCTACAAGCTTCCAAATCTTTAACTACAGAAAATACTAACGGTAAGCAAACCCAAACTCCATCTCCTACTCCTAAAAATAGCCTTTCTGAGCCATCTGATGGTCCATTTGCAATCTCTGTGCGAATTGCCAACCAAGCTTCTGCATCTGGGAAAACAGCCACAACCTCAACTCAGTGGTTAGAGATCGCCGCTAAGTGGCAACGGGCTTCAGATTTAATGGGTACGGTGCCACAAAAACACAGCCGTTATCAGGAAGCTAAGATTCGTACTCAACTATATAAAAAATACAGTGAGGCGGCACAGAAAGAAGCTGATAAGAGTAAATCTTAGTTTTTTATTGTTCAGCTTTATTTGTAATTACTGGCTCTAATTTATCAAGCTTGTTAATCATTTTTGAAAAACTAGTAGTTTCTTCCTTGAGTTGAGGAATAATCTCATCAAGGGGGTTCTAATTATTTTGATGTAACTCTAAAACTTGAGTTAAATTTTGATTGGCTTTTTGAGTATCTACTCAGGGTAAGAGCATCTCAATCAGGCTTGGCAGAAGGATTCAGAGGAATTTAATGTAGAGTCAAGAAAACAAAAACTGAGAACGCGAATCATATAATTATTGTCCATAGCCGTCCGCTTCATTTTTTGACGAAGACTACGTTTGTAAGTATGTTCGCGATTAAGGGCATTGAGAGCCATGCGTCGTAAAAGGGCAAAATTACGCCGTATCGCTATTTTTTGGTGTTGGAAAAAACTGGCAGTAGTACTTAGGCAACAGTCTCAATTAGGTTAATAAACCTGCGGTGAAAATTGGGAGTAGGGAAATCCGAATCAGAAAATGGGGGCAAACAACGCTCAAAAAAGGTGCGATCGCTTAAGTTATGCTTTTAAAATCCTAATTGGTATCATACCCTTCTATTTTCTCCGGGTTTATCCTGGAAGGCAGAAGGCTAGGCTATATTAGCCACTATCATCATTTCAGATACTAACATCGAAAAATTACCAATTATGCTAGAACAAGGCACTATCAGTATTCATACTGAGAATATTTTCCCGATCATTAAGAAGTCGCTTTACTCAGACCACCAAATATTCTTGCGAGAACTGGTATCCAACGCTGTAGACGCCATCCAAAAGCTGAAAATGGTATCCCGCGCTGGAGATTACGCTGGAGATATCGGCGAACCAGAAATTGAAATTGCCATTGACAAAGATAAAAAAACCCTATCCATCTCTGATAACGGTATCGGGATGACCGCAGATGAAGTTAAGAAATATATCAATCAGGTTGCCTTTTCTAGTGCTGAAGAATTTATTCATAAGTATGAAGGCAAATCAGATCAACCGATAATCGGCCACTTCGGTCTTGGTTTTTACTCTTCCTTCATGGTGGCGCAAAAGGTAGAGATTGATACCCTCTCCTATCAAGAAGGGGCGCAGGCGGTTCACTGGACTTGCGATGGTTCGCCAGCATTCACCCTAGAAGAATCGTCCCGAACAACTCGCGGTACTACTATTACTCTCAGTCTGCAAGGAGAAGAGGAAGAATTTCTTGAATCAGCACGAATTAAGAATCTTGTCAAGACCTACTGTGACTTCTTGCCAGTCCCAATTAAACTGGACGGTGAAGTAGTAAATAAGCAAAAAGCACCGTGGCGAGAGTCTCCAAATAATCTGAGTCAAGAAGATTATTTAGAGTTTTACCGCTACTTGTATCCTTTTCAGGAAGAACCTCTGTTGTGGGTACATTTAAATACTGACTATCCCTTTATCATCAACGGGATTCTGTATTTCCCCAAAATGAGACCGGATGTAGATGTTACCAAAGGGCAGATCAAGCTATTTTGCAATCAAGTTTTTGTTAGCGACAACTGCGAAGAAATTATCCCGCAATTTCTGATGCCGATGCGGGGTGTGATTGATAGTACCGATATTCCCCTAAACGTATCGCGTAGTGCCTTGCAAGGCGATCGCACCGTGAAGCGGATTGGTGACTACATTGCCAAAAAAGTAGGCGATCGCCTCAAAGAACTTTTCCGCGATAATCGTGAACAATACATCAGCGCCTGGAAGGACCTCGGTACTTTTGTAAAATTCGGCGTTCTCAACGACGAGAAATTCAAAAAACAAATTGAAGATATCATCGTCTTCCGCACCACCGCCAAGCTGACAGAAAAAGCTGCTGCTGAAACTCCAGCGGTTGAAGTACAGTCTTCAGAGGGGGATGCTTGGCAAGATGTTACTCCCTCACCCAGTGCCGAGAATTCAACACCTAGCGCTCCTTACACCACACTGAAAGAGTATCTAGAACGGAACAAAGAACGTAACGAAAACCGGGTTTTCTACAGCACCGATGAAACAACCCAAGCTACATACATAGAATTACACAAAAATCAAGGCTTGGAAGTCCTATTTATGGACTCCTTCATCGACACCCACTTTATCAACTTCCTAGAGCGGGAATATCAGGATGTCAAGTTTACGCGGGTAGACTCAGATTTAGATAATACCCTGCTAGAACAATATAAAGCTACGGAAATTGTCGATCCTAAGACGAACAAAACCCGCAGTGAGACGATTAAAGAGTTATTTGAGAAATCCCTCAACAAACCCAAACTCAACATTCGTACCGAAGCTTTGAAATCAGACGATCCTCAAGGTACACCACCTGCGATGGTGCTTTTACCAGAGATTCTTCGCCGCCTGCGAGAAATGAACGCCATGATGCAGCAGGGGACAGCAGAGTTTCCCGAAGATCACATTTTGCTAGTGAATACTGCTCACCCGCTAATTCAAAATCTGGCAAATATTAACCAAGGTAGTATTATTCAAGGTGAGGGTCAATCGCATACAGATCAGTTAGTGAACTTGATTTGCCAACACGTCTACGATCTAGCGCTGATGTCTCAGAAAGGCTTTGACGCTGAGGGAATGAAATCTTTCGTCGAGCGATCGAATGAGGTACTCACCAAACTGACGGAACAAGCAAGTAAATAGTGCTGAGTCGAGCATTGGGCATGGGGCATGGAGAAGAAGCAGAGGGGCGGGGTGCGGGGGGCAGAGGGGAAAACTCTTCTCTTTTGCTTCCTACTCCCTGCCCTAATCTCCCCACTCCCTTCTCCACTTCTGTTGCCTAAGACCTAAAATGGAAAGGCTGTATTAAAATAACAATCTGGAGATACTTGCTATGTCGCGTCGCTGTGAACTAACTGGTAAGAAGGCAAATAACGCCTTTGCTGTTTCCCACTCCCACCGCCGTACAAAACGCCTTCAGCACGCTAATCTGCAAAGCAAGCGTGTTTGGTGGGAAGGCGGAAATCGCTGGGTGAAGTTAAAGCTGTCTACTAAAGCAATCAAAACCCTACAAATTAATGGGTTAGAAGCAATGGCAAAAGAAGCTGGCATTAACCTGAATCATTACTAAGTAATGTAGATTTTATAACCTGAGACTTTCATAAGGTGAAATACAGGTAATTCGTAGGGGCGTACAGTTAGCTGTGCGCCCTTACATCTTGAGTAGTAGGCTTTCTATATTTTGAATACTGATGGCAGCAAGAGAGAAATAAGTTATTGCTGTTGTATTTGCTTTTGTACCCAAAGACGAAAAGCCTTGAGTGTTGCATTTCTACCTGCTGTTGTACTTTGCTCCAGATATTGGGGAATCGTTTCAATTAGTTTAAATTTAGGAAAATTTAGGCTTTGCTGAGACTCTATATAATGCCCATCTTGCAGAACATTAATTTGGAGCTTTCCTTTATCAAAACGCCAAAGCTCAGGTACTTGTAGCGCTTCATAAATATTAGGATGAGTGCGAGAAGTAATATCAATCTCTAGAGCTAAATCTGGAGGAGGGTCTACTGTTAAATCTAGTCGCTTCTTGCCGCGAATCTTGGATTCATTTTTTATGTAGAAACACTTATCAGGTTCTATACCTTGAGCCATTGCCTGGTTTTTGAAAGTGGTAGAACCAAGGCTGATAAACTCAGTATTTAGCTCTTCCAAAAGCGCTTTGACTAAATCGCCAATAATTTCTTTGTCATATTCATGTTCTGGCAGGGGTGCCATAATCTCCAATATTCCCCTGTCATAAGCAATTCGTGCTGCACGGTGTTCCCCTAAATCCTCTAGAATTGTTTCCAATTCCTGCCAGGTTACATCTCGCAGTAGCACCCTTTGTCCTGGTGGAACATAGATGCGCTTTAATTCCAACAACATCATCTCCACTCCCAGTAGCTCAAACCTAAATTTAGCTTACTCCAGTTAATGCAACAATTTTGTTATTGAGGTTTACCCTGCGATCGCTCCTCGAAAAGCGTATTTATTAAAAAAAAACCTCTGGAGTTCCCAGAGGTTTTGGTTCCTGATTTAGTTTCTACTGGTTACTACAATTTGTCCTCAGTCATTTCCAGATAATCAAGGAAATTATTTGATTTGAGTCGTTAGTCAAGTACTGTAACTGAATGCTGATTACTAGGAAATACATAGAGGGATACCTTGTTGATAGCGCAATCAGTTCAATTAAGACTTGCTCCTACCCCATTAAAAAGGTAGTAAAGATGGAACTAGTTATTTGTCTGTGGCTGCGAACCAGGAATCGTTATATCTATCGGCGTTACCTGTGCTGCTAGCTGCGTCAATGGCGGTTGAATGGCGCTTTGATTCCCCACTACTAAAGTCACAATCTTTTCTGGCTTGAGGTATTCTCGTGCTACCCGTTGCACATCAGCAGCGGTGGTAGCGGCGACAGCTTTTTGATAGCGAAAGAGAAAATCAGCAGGATAGCCGTAATATTCGTATCGCATCAACCGTGATAAGGTTTGGCTAGGGTCTTGAAAGTTGAATACAAAGGAGTTGAGTGTAGACTCTTTGGCAAAAGCAAGTTCTTTTGCTGTTACTCTTTGAGTTTGGATGCGCTTGATTTCATTTTGTAAGGCTTTGACAAACTGCACAGTAGCATCCGATCGCGTTTGTCCACCAGCAATGAACATCCCAGGATAATCGAAACGGGGACTCCACTGCCCGTATACAGAGTATGCTAAACCTTGACGCGATCGCACTTCATTAAATAAGCGTCCACCAAATCCATTTAAAACCCCATTCAATACATCCAGCGCCGGATAATCAGGATTGTCGAACCGTCCGCCTAAATGCCCGACAAGCACACTACTCTGCGTCAATTGTGGTTGATTTACAAAAAAAACTCCGCCTGTATTGGCTGCTACAACGCTTGGTAATTTGGGATTAGCAATACCTGGGTTGCGGTTCCAGCCGCCAAACTTAGCTTGAATGAGCGATCGCATTTTTTTGGCATCAAAATCCCCTACAATTCCCAAAATCATATTATTGGGGTGGAAATATTGCTGATAAAATTTGATCAAATCCTCACGCTCAACCTGATCCACCGTGGCATATTCTATTGTGCGAGCATAGGGACTATCTTTCCCATAGATCAACTTCTTAAATTCTCGACTAGCAATACTATCTGGATCGTCATTGCGACGAGCAATGCCACCCTTAGCCTGTGTCTTAGCTAAGTCTAGCTTTTCTTGAGCAAATACTGGCGATCGCAACACCTCGGCAAACAGCCCAAACACTGTCTCTAAATCTTCACTCAGTGCGTCAAAGCTAGCACTACCAAAAGTTTCATCAATACTAGCTTCCACAGATGCTGCCCGTTGTTCCAACATCTCGTTTAGTTCATCAGCCGAATGCTGCTTAGTTCCTCCAGTTCGCATTACCGCGCCTGTAAAACCCGCTAAACCGACTTTCTGTTGTGGTTCCAAGCGATTTCCTGTCCGCACAAACGCTGTACCATTTACCAAAGGTAATTCGTGATCCTCCATTAAATAGACAACCAAGCCGTTTTGTAGAACAAACCGCTCATACTTGGGTAACTTAATCTCAGGTAGCGGTGGCAACTGCAACTCAGTGTAATGCTTTGCCTCAGCCGTCGCTGCCAGAGAAAAATTACAAGTTAAAAGTAAACACGCAAAAACAGCAACCAAACCATAAATCAACCCCTTGCCATTTTGGATTTTTAACGCCATCCGCCTTTTACCCTTCACCTTGTACCTCTTCATATCTACTGCCTTTGCGCCCTTTGCGCCCTTTGCGGTTTGTTTATCTTATTTTTCTTTCGACAATAACTTCCCAATCGTGCGATTTTTCGGCGTAAACGTCTCTTTTGCTACCCGCATAATATCAGCCGTCGTCACCGCCGAAATATCATCCAACTGCTTAAACAAATTCCGCCAAGAGCCAGTTTTCACCTCATATTCCAATAATTGTTGAGCCATTCCCATATTTGAATTGAGGTTACGTAACAAACTCGCTCGTGCTTGGGTTTTCACCCGTTCCAAATCAACCGTAGCTACAGGTTCAGTTTTTAATTTTTCAATTTCTTGGCGCAAAGCCACCGCCAACTGATCAACCGTATGACCAGGAGCCGTGAGAGCATAGAATAACATCAGGTTTGGGTACTTATCTCCAGGAAAACCGCTGAAACCTCTAGCGTTTAGTGCCAAACGCTGCTTTTCTACTAAAGACTTATACAACCGCGACGTGCGCCCATCACTTAATAAACTGCCAATGATGTCATAGACTGCATTATCTGGATGGGTAATTGCCGGACGATGATAACCTTCTAAATACCAAGGTTGAGAAGGTAGCTGTAGAGTAACTTCTCGTGTTTGTTGTTGTGGTGGTTCCTCCGAGATTTTCTCAACAGCTTTGGTTTTTGCTCTATAGCGGCCAAAATAAGTTTGCGCCAGTTTTTTCACCTCAGCCGGGTTAACATCTCCGACAATAGCAATGGTCAAATTACTTGGTACGTAGTAAGTATCAAAAAACTTTTGGACATCTTCTGGTGTTAAATTACGGATATCTTCGTCATAACCAATCACCGGACGTCTGTAAGGATGAACTTTGTAAGCAGTATCAATAAACTTTTCCACCATCAGCCCAATGGGTGAATTTTCCACCCGCATCCGTCGCTCCTCTAAAATGACATCTCTTTCTTTATAAAACTCACGACGAATTACAGGATCGAGAAATCGTTCCGACTCCAGCGACATCCAAAGTTCCAGCTTATTGGCAGGAAAACTGTACAAATAACGTGTGGCTTCGGTTGAAGTATTGGCATTTAAACCCACACCTCCCGCTTGTTCGACAATCTGCCCCAATTCGTTTTGCTTAACTAGCTTGGCTGCTTGGGATTCCACTTGCTTGAACTCAGCCTCTAACCGAGCAACCTCATCTTTTTTGCCATCGGCTTTTGCTGTTTTAATTTGGGCATCCAATCGTTCTAAGGTTTCTAATAGAGGTTTTTCTGCCTTGTAATCTTCTGTACCAATGCGCGTTGTGCCTTTAAACGCCAAATGTTCTAGAAAGTGAGCTACACCAGTTTTGCCATCTGGCTCATTGACTCCACCGACATCTGCATAAGTAAGAAAAGAAACTACTGGCGCTTCATGCCGTTCCAAGACAATGAATTTTAGACCATTGTCAAGGCGAAACTCCGTTAACTGCTTAATAACTCGATCCAGATAAGGTTGAATCGAACTTTGAACTGGTGGAGTTTGAGTTTTCTTAGGTTGCAGAACTCTTTGAGGAAGAGGTGCTGTCTGAGTTTGAGCCAAAGCAATTTCTGGCAGCAATCCGCACCAGAGGATGATCAAAGCCAACAAAGCGACAAATAAGCGCCGCAACATCACAGATACTTTATCAACGAAGGCAGAAGGCAGAGAGCAGGGAGCAGTGTTTCTCCTGCCTCCTGTCTCACTTGTGCTCCCAACTCTAACGGCTGCTCTCAGTGACTCCCTACCTGCTTTAACTGAGCAATCCCAAATTCCCAATCTAAAATTCCAAATTGACCGACTCATCTGGTTCATAAGCAAAAATTAAGATAAAGTTACACTACCTAAAAAACAAGATATTTAGTACAAGGACGTTAATGTTGTATTAAGCTTTTTGAGCTTTTTTACTTGACGTTAGACAATAATGCTACAAATCCTGTTCCGGAAATCTCACTATAACTGTTATGCGAGTTTTTAATTCTTCCCCACCCTCAGAGGCTCAGACGCGTACCCGGATTTTACAGGCAGCACAACGGTTGTTTGCCTCTAAAGGATTTGACGGCACTACCACCCGCGATTTAGCACAGGCAGCAGGTGTAGCTGAAGGCACTCTATTTCGTCATTTTCCCAATAAAAAGGCAATTTTGGTAGAAGTAGCTACGAGTGGATGGGTGGAGATTCTTACAGATTTGCTGACAGAATTAAGTGAAATGGGCAGCTATAAAGCCGTAGCTCAGGTGATGCGTCGCCGGATGTGGAACTTTCAAAAAAATGCCGATTTAATGCGCGTTTGTTTTATGGAGGTGCAGTTTCACCCCGATTTGCGCGATCGCATCCAATTAGAAGTCATCACCAAAATGACCGATGTAGGCGAAGCATTCTTTCAAACAGCTATGGATAAAGGCATTTATCGCAAAATGGACGCCAAGCTGGTTGCTAAAGTCTTCTTGGGAATGTTTGCGATCGCAGGTTTTTCCAACAACACCATCATGGAACCTGACGCTTCCCCCCAACAAATGCAGGAAATGGCAGAAGGACTTGCTGATATTTTCCTTAATGGTGTTTTAGCCAAAGATTAGGGAGTAGTGAGTAGGGAGTGGGGAGTAGGGAAAAAACAAGTGAGACACTTCTTCAATAATTCTTTCTTGTCCCCTTGTCCCCTTGTCCCCTTGTCCCCTTGTCCCCACTCCCTAATTCCCACTCCCCACTATTTTCGCTTGCTGACTCCACTGTTGTACTAGCTCAATAGGTGGACACAAATCTCGTCGCTGCATTGTTGCTACCTGCAAGCGCATAATTTGTTGGTGCAATCTGTGAGTGGGAGTCTGAGCCAACTGTGCTACAGAACCAATACCTGCATGGAGCAACAAACCACAATATTGTATACCTACACTGGGAATACGTGCCAAGTCAGCTAAAGCCATCCATTTATTTACATATTGAAGATGAATATGTAGTTTATTTGCTAACGCTAGTCTTGTCTCTAGAGTTTTCCCTTGTTTGACTAGCGCTATTGTGCTAGTAATCCCACAATATTGCAGTTGAGATTGTTCCTCGTGGTTCAGTCCAGGTAATTGCTCAATTGGCCAGTCACGAGATGCGAGCAGATTTCGATTATTTGTATTTTTAGTAGACACTTTAAAACTAAATATTGCTATTGCATCGACTAACAATGCCATTACATCGACTAACAATGCGATTGTTTTGACTAACAATGCCATTGCATCGACTAACAATGCGATTGTTTTGACTAACAATGCCATTGCATCGACCGACAATCTCATTGTATCGCCTGACAATGCAATTGTTTTGAATAGGAAGGGTTAAAATCCCCTTCTGCCTCCTGCCTTCTGCCTCCTGCCTCCTTCAAGTAGTAAATAACTCACCTCGCATAACAGTTACCGCTTGTCCGCTAAGAAAGACGCGATCGCCTCCGTCATAATACACCTTTACCACCCCGCCACGACTGGATGCTTGATAAGCCAATAACTCATTTTTGTGCAAGCGATCGCGCCAGAAGGCAGCAAGACAACAATGAGCCGCTCCTGTTACAGGATCTTCATTAATCCCTAAACCCGGTGCAAAAAAGCGAGAGACGAAATCATATTCAGAATCAGGGTGGGTGAGGCTGGTGACAATGATTTCAGAAATAGGCAACGTTTTCAATATTTGAAAATTTGGCTGTATTTGCCGTACCAAATCTTCAGATGCCAATTCTACTAAACAGCCCAAGGAATTTAGAAAAACAGATTTGTATGGGACACCCAAAGCAGCCTTGAGTTCTTGCGGGGCGACTGTTACTTGTGAATGATTCACAGGAAAATCTAACTCAATCCACTCACCTTGCAATTTAGCAGTCAGCACTCCGCTTTTAGTGTAGAAACGTGCAACTTCATTCTGTGACAAATGCCCCTCTGACCAAAGTACATGGGCACTAGCTAAAGTTGCATGACCACAAAGCGGTACTTCTACTGTGGGCGTAAACCAACGCAGATTGAAGCCATCATCCTGTCTAACTAAAAAAGCCGTCTCAGATAAATTCATCTCCTGCGCCACATTCTGCATCCAGCTATCCTCTTGGGGAGTAGGCAAAACACAGACAGTAGCAGGGTTACCTGCAAAAGGTGTATTGGTAAAAGCATCAACCTGGGTAATGATTTGTCCCATTAGAGTCACCTGGAAAATTAGACAACATTATATTTATCAGGAGTGCATGAGATATTTATGTCACTAGTTACCATTATTTTAGAGCTTCACTCCCATGCGTCTATAGCGGTTCTCAATGGCGTGGAATACAGGTTTACCAGTTGGTAGGGGCATACAGCCGTGTTACCAAAATGCATATTACATCCAAACAAGAACTGCTATATACCAATACCTCTGCCAATTTACGAGGGTTCAACGCCTGTAGAAACCGTATGAATACGTCCTAGAGAAGTAAGCTTGGCAAAAATCTGGGTTAATAAAATAGGCTCAGGCATTTCAGGAAGCATTTT